>Ga0114933_10005737_pt1 | contig 11196 bp, 11 predicted proteins | sample 4SBtaG_FD_89691 | JGI IMG/M metagenome (GOLD analysis project Ga0114933, IMG submission 89691) | Deep subsurface microbial communities from Kolumbo volcano to uncover new lineages of life (NeLLi) - 4SBTROV12_W25 metaG | ecosystem: Environmental > Aquatic > Marine > Volcanic | place: Kolumbo... | reverse complement strand
CTCTCGAGGCGCTGCGCCAGATCGTGCGCGAGAACATCCCCGCCCGGCTCGGGCCGTATCTGCGGAACCTGGCGCAAGCCTCCGTGGTCATCGGGGGCGTCGCGGCCGCGGGTTGCTCGAACTCCCATTTCCCGCCCGGTGAGGAGCTGACCCCGCCGACCTGCGTGGACGGACGGCTGCAGCTGCTCGGTGGCCTCTCGATCGCGAGCACCCCCAACTCGATCGCCGCGTTCTCGCAGGCAGGTCTGGCTCCCACTGGCCGAGCCTTCGACACGACCGGGACGGTCTGCGCTGGCGCGTCTGACGAGGCCGCATGCGCCGCGACCGTGCAGGAGCTGACCAACAACACCTGGGGCAACTACCTGATGACCACGACCGGCGACGACGTCGTCGTGCATCAGACCGAGGCCGAAGTGCTTGGCTTCCTGGGCCCCATCGACACGGCCGCGGAGGCGCTTCTGAGGGTCTGGCACGCCGGCTACTCGGTCAGTTGCGATGACATCGAGCGGGGCGGCGTGCGGGAGGTCGAGGGCGGATACGAGGTGATCGCGACGCTCACCAGCGGTGGCTGCGGCGAGCCGGTGACGCTTTCGCGCTACCTCTTCTTCGTAGCCGCCGACGGCACGCTGACGGAGCTCTCCCGCGAGGAGCTCGAGCGCATGGAAGACTGGGGTTGCGAGGGCCGCCGTCCGGACGGGCTTCAGCCGGTTCAGGCCGACGTGCCCGGCGACCCCCTCGGTCGCTGGTTCGCTTCGATGGCGAGGCTCGAGGAGAGCGCGGTCGACGCCTTCCTCGGGGCCGCCAGAGAACTCGAAGAGCACGGCGCCCCAGCTTCGCTCGTTGAAGCCTCCCGAGCCGCCGCGGCCGACGAGGTACAGCATCACCTCGCCATGAGCCGGCTCGCCCGCCGCTTCGGAGCTGAGCCGCTGCCGGCCGAGATCGTGCCGCACCCCGTGCGTCCGCTCTTCGCGATGGCTCTGGAGAACGCGGTCGAGGGTTGCATCCGCGAAACCTACGGAGCGCTCGCCGCCCACCGCCAAGCGTTCGCTGCGGCAGACCGAGAGATCGCCGTCGCCATGGCGGAGATCGCTGAAGACGAGTCGCGCCATGCGGCGCTCTCCTGGGAGATCGCCGCGTGGATCGAGCCGCTCCTTCGCGCGGACGAACGCGAGGAGCTTCGAATCGCCAAGGCCCGTGCCTTCTCCGAGCTGCGCGCTGAAGCCGAGACCGAGCCGAGCGCGGTGCTCGTCGAGCAGGCCGGCGTGCCGGACGCCGAGACCGCTCAGGCTCTGCTGACCCACCTCGCCGACACCATCTTCGCCTGAGCTGGACCGGTCACGCAGCCGAGGCGGTGTCGATCACGATCTTGCCCCGGGCGCGACCGGTCTCGATGTAGGCATGCGCCTCGGCCACCCGGTCGAGCGCAAACACCTGGTCGATGACCGCTTTGATCTCGCCGCTCTCGATGCGGCGGGTGATGGGGTCGAGCAGGCGTCCGTTGGGCTCACGCAAGATGTGATGCACGCTGACCCCGTGGCGCAGGCTGCCGCGCAGGCTGAGTGAGATGAGGCCGACGAGCGCGATCGGCGCTCCTCGCCAGGCGCCGTACTTCTTCGTGGCCGCGGGGAATCCGCCGATCATCGTCGCCAGGCGCCCCCCGCGCTTGAGCACACGAAACGAGCGCTCTCGGGTCTCCCCGCCGATGGCGTCGAGCACGTAATCGTAGTCTTGGAGCACGTCCTCGAACTTCGTCTCTCGGTAGTTGATCACCTCATCGGCGCCGAGCGAGCGCACGAGCTCTGCGTTGCGTTCGCTGCAGGTCGTCGCGACGTATGCGCCGAGCGACTTGGCCAGCTGAATCGCGAACGTACCCACGCCGCCCGAGCCTGCGTGGATCAAGACCTTGTGCCCAGCCTCGACGCGCCCTTTGATGACCAGCGCCTCCCACGCCGTCTGCCCGACGAGCGGGATGGACGCCGCCTCCTGGTGACTCATGTTGCTGGGCTTTCGACCCGCCTGCCGTTCGTCGACCAACATCTGCTCGGCGTAGGCGCCGGGGCGCCGGTGGGTCGGCGAGCCGTACACCTCGTCCCCCACGCGAAACCGAGTGACGCGTTTGCCCACCGCCGTCACGACACCCGAAAAGTCGAGTCCCAGAATCCAGGGCAGCTTGTAGTGGATCAGCGCGCGTTGCCCCCCATTTCGGATCTTGTAGTCGATCGGGTTGACCGATGACGCACGCACATCGACGAGCAGATCTCGAGGCCCAGGCGTCGGCGGCGCTGGCACCTCCTCGACCTGGAGCACCTCGGGCGGACCATAGGCTTGAATCTGAGCGGCTCGCACGGCCGGGATGCTAGCAGAGCGAAACGCGCCCGCAGGGGAAAGCACGGCACGGTGTGACCGTCGGGCACCTCCCGCCGTACCTCTCGCCATGGCATGGATCCACACGATCGAACCCGCCGATGCAGAGGGCAAGCTCGCTGACCTCTACGACGCGATCGGCGCCAGCCGAGGCGGCGTAGCGCGGGTGCACCAGGTGCAATCGCTGAACCCGCGGGCGATGCGGGCCCACCTCGACCTCTACAAGGCGGTCGTTTTTGCCCGCTCCCCGCTCTCCCGCATCCATCGGGAGCGCATCGCAGTGGTGGTATCAGCAGCGAACCGCTGTGCCTATTGCGTGGGGCACCATGGAGAGGCCTTGGCTCAGCTCGGCGACGATCCCGCTGTGAGGGCGGCCCTCGAGGCCGGTGAGATCTCGGAGACCCTCAGTGAGGCCGATCGGGCGCTGCTTCTCTGGGCCCGCGACATGACCCTCTCGCCCGCGGAGGCGGAGGAAGCGACGTGTGAGCGCCTGCGAGCGCTGGGCTGGGAGGACCGTGCGTTGCTCGATGCGTCTCTGACCGTGGGCTACTTCAACTTCGTCAATCGACTCGTGTTGATGCTCGGAGTGCACCTCGAGCAAGCGTACGAGCAGCTCTGCGGGGACTCCACCTCCACCGCAAGCCCGAGTGAAAACCGCCTGTAACATCGCCCGCGGCTCTGCATAGGGCGTGGCGTGGGAACCACCGACGAGCAGCTGATGCAGGCCTACGTGGCCGGCGACGCCAACGCGCACCGCGCCCTCTTCGAGAGGCTGGCCCCGGTGCTTCTGCACGTCGCCCGACGTCAGCTCCGTGACGAGGCGGAGGCCGAGGACGTCGTTCAGCGCGCGTTTCTCGCGGTGCATCGGGCCCGAAACGACTTTCGCGCCGGAGCCAAAGTTCGGCCCTGGGTCTTCACGATCACCATGAACCTGGTGCGGGACACCTTCCGCCGGCGGAAGCGGCAGCGCGAGGCGCCGCTCGAGCTCGACGGTCGGCGAGACCCGAGCGAAACACCGGCCGACCCGGTCGAGCGCCAACAGGAAGCGTCGCTCGTCCACCGTGCCCTGGACGCCCTGCCCGAGAGTCAGCGGCGCGCGATCGAGCTACACTGGCTCGAGGACCGTCCGTTCTCGGAGATCGCCAACCTCGAAGGCGCGAGCGTGAGCGCGGTCAAAGTCCGAGCCCACCGCGGCTACAAGCGCATGCGGACCTACATCGAAACCGAGAAGGCCGCCGGGCGTACGTAACCTGATCCGTGACAGACCCTCTCTACGACCGCCTGCTCGCCGACATCGACCGCGACGCGGGCCCTCGAGGCTGGCTTCGTACGCGCTCGACCCGCACCCGGGCCGTCGCGATGGCGCTGACGGCCTTGGCGGTCAGTGGAGGCTTCGGGCTGGTCAAGGCGGGCCCCGAGCGGCTCAGCGCACACTCCACGCTCTATTGGGTCGGCGTGCTCTCCATGGTGGCCACGCTCGGCTTCGCGATGGCGGCCATGTTCCGTCCCCTCTACCTGCCTCAGTGGTCCGGGGGCGCGAGGCGCCTGCTGGTCGCGGGCATCGGCATGGCTTCGCTCGCGTCGATCGCGATGACGAGCGACGGCAGCCTCGGCGCGTTGGCCTCGAGCGGCCGATGCCTGATCGTCGGAGCGGCGATCGGCGCGCCCATCTTTGGGCTCGCCCTGCTGCTCGATCGACAACCGAGACGCGTCGGGGTGTTTCGCGCTCTCTTCAGCGGGCTGGTCGGCGTCTTGGCGGTTCAACTCGTCTGCCCCGCCGCCGGCCTCGTGCACCTGGTGGTGGAACACTTCGGCCTCGCCCTGGGCAGCACCGCGCTCTTCGTCGGGGTTGGCGTCGCACTCGAGCGCTTCGCTCGGTAGCCCGGATCATCGGTCGCGCCAGTCCCCCGAGGCGATCGGCACGCCTTCGTGAGCGCTCAGAAAGCGGTAGCTCCAGGCCGGTTGGTCGCCGACCCAGACGATCACCCGACGGTAGAGCGAGCCCGACCGACCATAACCCTCGAACGCCTCGACCTCGTCGAGCGCCCGGATCAGCTCGGCCAACGCGTCGAAGCGGACCAGCTCACCGACGACCTCGCCCTCGCCCGCGACCATCCCTGGGTAGGCGCCCAGATCGAGCAAGCGCCCGCGCACCCGCGCATCAGACCAGCGCGTCGGTGCGTGATCGGTGAGCAGTCGTTCCCGACTCTCTCCGCGGCGGAGCGTGCCGTAGACAAAGAGCGCGTCCGGAAGCGGCGGGATTCGCAGGCCCCGGGCGGCCTCGCGGACCTGGCTCGTCGGCAGCGAGCGTGTCGCGAGCGCGTCGGTCACGAGCTTCAGGTACGCCGGCTGGGGGGCGACCAGGTCGTCTTCGCGGTGGCCGCTCGCGACCACGTAGGTCGTCGCCTCGACGTCCTCGCCGCGAAAGAGCACGCGGCGCGTGACCCGCTCGTACTTGGCGCCTTCCTTCCGGTCGAGCGCGCGCCAGCCCTCGTCATCACAAGAGAAGAGGCAGCCCGGCGTCGCCGCCCCAAGCCGGGGGCGAACGCTCAGCGCGCCGCCGTCCCGGGCGACGCTGAGGTAGTGAAAGACGGGCTCGTGGTCCGGGAGCCAGGCCGGACCGAGCTCGCGAATACCGGACGCGGTGAAGCCATGAGCTTCACACCAGCGAGCGAGGTCCGCCGTGTTCAGGTTCGAGCCGTAACCGAAGTACCGCAAATCAGAGCTCCAGCAGGGTCTGCACCCTGTTGTGGGGTTCCGGGCTCACGGCCCAGTCGACCGAGCGCGCGAAGTCCCGTCGTCTGAGCATGATGCCTGCTATGACTGCCTCGTGAACGGCCCGCGACCTCACGCCTCGATGATCCTCCTGCGCCTCGGCGCCCTCACCGCGCTCGCCTTCAGCGTGGCGGCCGCCCTCGAGTACTACGGCGCCGGAGGCACCTTCTGCTCCGCCGCCGGCGACTGCACCCGCGTCAGGTACCTGGCGGGCGACCTGGGCCTGCTCCTTCCCGGGCTCGGCGTGCTTTCGTTCACCACGCTCTTTGCGCTCAGCATGCTCAAGGGTCGGGTGATGGCTCGCATCACCGCGATCTGCGCTGCGATGGGAGCGCTCGGCGCGGCCTACCTCGTCTACCTTCAGTCGACCTTTGGCGCGTGGTGTTGGCTCTGTCTCGTCATCGATACGAGCGCGATGATCGCCGGCGCGGCCGGGATCTGGCTCCTCGCCAAGACGCCAGAGGACGAGTCGCAGCTCGGCCCGGGTCTGATCTCGTTCTGGTGGGCGCCGCTCTGGGTCGTGATCTTCGCCCCGATCATCTACGGAGCCACGATCCAGGACGAACCGATCTCGAGCGCCATCACGGACCTCTATCAGGACGATGTCGTGAACATCGTGGAGATGGCCGACTTCGAGTGCCCCTACTGCCGGGCGATGCACCCGGTGCTGCGTGAGGCCATCGAGGAGAGCGGCGAAGACGTGCATCTGGTTCGCATCGTCGTGCCTCTCGAGTTCCACGAGCGTGCCAGGCCCGCCTCGGCGGCCTACTTCTGCGCCGACCGGGAGGGGCGAGCGGAGGAGATGGCGGACGAGCTCTTCGGCGGAACCGAGCTGAGCGACGCGAGCTTCGTCGCGTCGGCCGGCGCGATCGGGCTGAACCTGGCCGCGTTCGAGGCTTGTCTCGAAGGCGAAGCGATCCAAGCGAGAATCGAGGAAGACCTGGCGCTCGCTGAGCGCGCGGGTGGGGGCGGGCTCCCGACCGTGTATGTGGGCGCGCGGACCTACCGCGGCTTCGCGCCCAACGGCGGCCCCGAGCCCTACATCGCCGCGATCGCGGCCGCGGCCAACGGCGAGGGACGTCGCATGCGCTGGTGGCCTTCGATCGCGATGCTGCTCTTGGTCACCCTCAGCATCGTGGGACCGCTGAGGAGCCGTCGGGCCAAGTGAGCGCAGGCGCGGCCACGAACCCAAGCATTTCGTTCGAAATGATTCAAACTTCCCAAGCGTAGGACCTTCTGGAGGACAAACACCGCATGTCGATTCTCATCACCTGGGCCGTCATTACCGTTTCGATGTTCGTCGCGTCGCAGATGCTGACGCGCATGAAGATCAAAGGCGGGGTGTGGAATCACTTCGTCGTGAGCGCGCTCTTCGGAGTCCTGATGGTCGTCTCCGGCTGGATCTTCTACGCCGCGCTCGGGTTCGCGACCGGCGGCTTGCTCTTCATGTTCAGCTTCGTGGGCAAGGTCCTGACCGCGGCCATCGTGCTGAAGCTGACCGACCTCTTCAGCGATCGACTCGAAGTGAAGGGTTTTGGCACCGCGATCGTGGCAGCGCTGATCATGAATGTGAGCGGCGCCATCGCCGAGCTGATCCTCAGCGCATCGGCCTGACGAGGGGTTTTCGGCGGTTGCCAGTACACGGGTTGACACGCGGGCCGGCTCGGCTACAACTGCGCCTCTCCACCAGCCCAGATAGCTCAGTTGGTAGAGCACGCGACTGAAAATCGCGGTGTCGGCAGTTCAAATCTGTCTCTGGGCACTCAACGACGAGATCGAAACGCCTCCGGCTCTCCGGGGGCGTTTTTCGTTGGCGGGCCAACGCCTCACTCGACCAGTCGAATCCCGAGGCTCACGGTCGTCATGATCTCCCAAGGCTCGACACCCGGGTGTTCGACGCGCGGGCTGAGCCAATCATCGATCGCGTAGATCCGCAGGGCCGCGTCGAGCGATAGGCGACGGTCAAAACGGATGGCAAAGGGCAGCTCCCACGCGACGTAGACCGCGGTGGGCGCGTGCGGGCGAAAGGCAGCGCCGATCTCCGGGATCAGGACGCCCAAAATCGATGGCACCCGCAGGGAGGTCCCGGCCAACCGGTTGAGCATCACGGGCCCGATGCCCACCGCGGTCGCCCACGAGGCGCCGCCGTCTGCGCCGTTGGTGAACGCCGTGACTCGGCCAGCAACCCCGAGCACGTCCCCCAAGACGAGACCCAGAGCCAGGGCGTCGTCGGCGTCCTCACGCGCCGCGCTCGACTCGAAGTAGTCGACCAACGCAAATTCGCCCGTCGCCGCGAAGTACGGGTTCTCCCCCGTCCACATCGTGCCGAGACCCACCGAGTGGGTGATTTCGAGATGCAGGCCCTCCTCGCTCGAGTGCACCCATTCGTCCGGACCGTCGGCCAGCGCGAGCGAGGGGAGCGTGCCCAGGAGCAGAAGGGTCAGCGCAGGGAGCCCGGTGTTTGTCACAGGGAGATCAGAACGCGTGAGCGCCCGATAGGGTCTCTGTGGAGCCGATCAGTCGACGGGATCTGCGCCGAGCCGTTCCAGGACAAACGAGAGCTTCTTGCGAGCCACGCTCACACGGGTGGGCATCCCGCCGTCGAGCTCAAACGTCTCGAGCAGGTTCACGCCGCTGTCGAAGCCCGCTGCGGCCGTGACCGTCGTGCGGTCGAAGACCACGGCGATGCGCGCCCGCTCCTGCCCGAGCAGGAGCAGGTAGGTCTTGTCGTAGGGCCCGCGATGGCCGGTGGCGTCGACCACGGCGACGTCGTTCGAAATCCGGTAGCTCTTGGCCAACCGCCGAGCCTCTTCTTCCATCGACTCGAGCTCGCTCGCGGCCTCGGCGATGGGCTGCCAGAGCCCCGTGTCTGTCGCCCCGGTCGCAAGAAACCGCACGACCAGGCCCTTGAGGCCGTCATCTCGAAACCGAGCCCGCAGCGCTCGGTCGATGACCGAGGCGCGCGCGCTAGGCTTGCCGAGCCGGGTGTCGATCGCGCGAGCGTCCGCGTCGGCTCCCTCGTAGGGCTCCTCACCTCCGCGAATCCACTTGGCCGCTGAACACAGTCCGTCGAAATCGACGTGGCAGCAGATCGTGTCGATCGCGCCGGCGGCGGCCACCCGTTCGGGCGTGACCATCTCAGGGCAAGCCGGGTGCTCCGCCTTGGTCCGGAGCACGAACCGAGGATCGTCGGCGAACTCGGCATGTTTCGCGTGGTCGTGGTGATCGATCCACATCGCGAGCCGGTCCCCGAGCTTGTCTAGGAAGGGGCGCGTGACCTTGTCGAAGCTCGCGCCCCCGGCATCGGCCGCAAAGGCGATGTCGAGCATGACGACCCGGCCAGGCAGGTCTTTGACTTTGGGCAGCTTGCGGGGGGTCCCGTACGCGATGTGGGGGAACAACACCGGAGGACCTTGGGGTCCGCGGAGCCGCTCGGCAAGTGACGCCTATGAGCAAAAATGCGCTGCCTCGCCAGAAGCTGCCCCGGCCGCTCGCTCAGGGGCGGCGCCGTACGGGCCCGGGGGCCGGCTGACCCGCCGATGCGCCCCCTGGCGGAGGCAAATCACCCCAGCCGGGAAGCCCCTCGTTGATGCTCCGGGTGCGGATCCGAATCGCCAACGTTCCCCCGCCGCTCTCTGCCCGCGCGGGGATCAGCACGCCCAGGATGATGTCCTGCGGATCGTTGGCGCGAACCGTGATGCGGCCGCGGCCCTCCCGAACGACCTGCCCCTGATGCGTCAGCAGGCCCACCGAAAGCGCCGGGCTCACGTCGATGCGTATCGGGCGCTGAGCCGGCAGCCGGTAGTAGTGCATCTCCGGGCGATCGAACGAGCTGCCGTCGCCGACGGCTTCGTCGTTGAACTCGCCGACGGTCAGCTCTGGAACGCCATCGATGACGGTGTCCTCGATGTGACCGCTGCCCCGGATCGCGCGGCGCCATGCAGCCGGCACCCGCTCGACGGGTCGCGCCAGCTCGATCGGCTCCAGCGTGCCGCGACCGGAGAGCACAGCGGTCGGCACGGCGATCAGGCGACCCCGCCGGTCGAGCAGCATGCCGCCGCTGTTCCCAGGGTTGAACTCGGCGTCCGTGCGGATCCACGCGACCTCGTCTCGACTGTTCATCTGGAAGCCGCTCATCTCACCGCTCGTGACGTTGATCGTGTGAACGCCGAGCGGGAAGCCGAAGGCAAAGAGACGGCTGCCCGGACGAAGCCCGGAGGTGGTCGCGAGCTGAATCGCCGAGAACCGTGTGCCGCGCGGTAGCGGGTTTCCGGTGCTGTCAGAGACGATGCGGATCAGCGCCAGGTCGAGGCGCGCGTCCGCCCTCACGACCCGCCCGATGTAGCGCGACTGCGCCGCCTCGCGCGCGCTGGTCACCATCGCGATCTGGACTTCGTTGTCGGGATTGAAGAGCGTGCCGGGGGCGCCGATGCCCGGCGTCGTGTTGCCGACCACGTGGAAGTTGGTGAGCACGTAGCCGCGGGCGTCGATGATGCTCCCCGAGCCCGTCGACGTGCGCGGTCGGCCGGCGCGGCCACCCGGAGCCTCGACCGTGATCTTCACGGCGGCGCGCACCGCGCGTCGGGTCACCGATGAGGGCAAGTCCTGGGCTGCGGCGCCCGAGGCCCCCAAGAGGAGAACCGCACCGAAGACCACGAGCCACTCTTTTCTGATCATCGACGACCCTCCACGCTCTTTCATCATACGGTGCTGGCGCCTGGAATCGACCCTTGCGAACGATTCGTCTTGGCTCCACGGCCACGCTTTCTCGAACGGGGGGCCGAGAATCGGCCGCTCAGCCCGCGCGGAGCATGAAGAAGATGACCACGCCGGTCACGGAAACGTAGAGCCAGATCGGCGTGAGCAGGCGCGTGACCTTCTTGTGGGTCTCGAAGCGCCCCTTGAACGCGAACCAGAACGCGCTGAGCGCCATGGGCACGATCACCATCGAGAGCAGCACGTGGCTGATGAGCACGATGAAGTAGATCGTCCTCAGCACCCCCTCGCCGGTGTAACGCGTGTCCCCGACGGCGTAGTGGTAGGTGACGTACGAGATCAGGAAGAGCGCGCTCGACGCAAAAGCGGACACCATCAGGTACTTGTGCAAGTCCCGTTTGCCGGAGCGGATCGCGACCCAGCCGGCCATCAACAAGATCGCAGCGATCGAATTGAAGGTCGCGTTCACGGCCGGCAAGAACGAGAGGTCGGCCTCGACCCCAGCCCCCTGGTTCACGAGCAAGAGCCAGGCGAGAAAGGACGTCGCGCCGAGCGAGAGCACGGCGTTGAAGACGTAGAAACCTCGATCTTGGCGGCTGCTCTCTCCCATCGCGGGTACATAGCGCCACTCGGACCGAGAGTCCCGATTTTGCGAGACCGAAACCTCGCCGAAACAATCGCCCCCAATCATGCGACGCGATGCAGGAGATCATCGACAGTGTGTGGGTATTGGTCGCGGCGTTCCTCGTGTTTTTCATGCACGCGGGTTTTGCGCTGGTCGAGAGCGGGTTCTGTCGGCGCAAGAACGTCGTCATGGTCCTGCTGAAGAACGTCTCGGTCGTAGCGGTCGCTTCCCTTCTTTTTTACGCGGTCGGGTTCGGCCTCATGTTCGGCGGCGGGAACGCCTGGGTCGGGCTCGAGGGCTTCGCGCCGACCGCCGACGCGAGCGTGACCAACGCCCCGGACAACCTCCCCCTCTTCATCTTCCTCTTCTTCCAGCTCGTGTTTGCGGCGACCGCCGCCACGATCGTCAGCGGTGCGGTCGCCGAGCGAGCCTCGCTGATCCCGTTCCTGATCTTCACCTCGCTCGCTTCGGCCATCATCTACCCGATCGTCGGACACTGGATCTGGGGCGGCGGATACCTGGCCGCGGAGACCTCCTTCCATGACTTCGCGGGCAGCACGGTGGTTCACGCCGTCGGCGGCGCCATGGCCCTGGCCGGCGTCATCGTCATCGGAGCCCGCCACGGTCGCTACGACAAGAAGGGCCGGCCTCGACCGATGCCCGCCCACAGCTTCCCGCTCGCCGCACTCGGCGTCATGATCCTTTGGCTCGGCTGG
>Ga0114933_10005734_pt1 | contig 11198 bp, 7 predicted proteins | sample 4SBtaG_FD_89691 | JGI IMG/M metagenome (GOLD analysis project Ga0114933, IMG submission 89691) | Deep subsurface microbial communities from Kolumbo volcano to uncover new lineages of life (NeLLi) - 4SBTROV12_W25 metaG | ecosystem: Environmental > Aquatic > Marine > Volcanic | place: Kolumbo... | reverse complement strand
AGAATTGATCCAGTAGGTGCTTGTGTAGGTATGAAGGGATCAAGAATTCATGGAATAGTTCGTGAACTAGGTAATGAAAATATTGATGTTGTAAATTATACTAATAATACACAGCTTTTTATTAACCGAGCATTAAGTCCTGCCAAAGTTACCTCATTAAAAATTGATGAAGAAAACAAAACTGTTCAGGTTTATTTAGATGCGGATCAGGTTTCTAAAGCAATTGGTAGAGGAGGATATAACATAAAGCTAGCTGGTCAATTAACTGGATATGAAATTGACGTATTTCGTGAAGGATCTGAAGAGGATGTCGAATTAGTTGAATTTTCAGATGAAATTGATGCTTGGATTATTGAAGAATTTAAAAAAGCAGGTTTAGACACCGCTAAAAGTATTTTAGAAGAAGATCTCGAAGACCTTGTAAAAAGAACTGATTTAGAAGAAGAGACTATTGTTGATGTTAAAAAAGTCTTGAGTAAGGAGTTTGATGATAATAATTAAATAAATGTCAGAGTTAAGTAAAATTAGATTGAATAAAGTTGTTAGAGAATTCAATATTTCTTTAGAAAGAGTAGTTGAATTTTTGTCATCTAAGGGTCATGAAATAGATGCAAGACCAACTACAAAAATTTCTCAAATTCAATATGATTTACTTTTAAATGAATTTAGTTCTGATAGATCAAGCAAAGTTGAATCCTATGATTTAAACGAAGAGAAAAAAAAGGAAAAAGAAGAATTAAAACTTAAATTAGAAAAAGAACGAGAATTAAAAATTCAAAGGCAGGTAATAACATCTAAGTCATCAGTTCAACAATTTAAAAAAGTTGGGGAAATTGATTTGAATAAACCCAAGCCAAAAACAGAAAATCAAGTCGATAAAAATGATAAAAAATCCGAAATAGTAGATAAAAAAAATGAAGAAGTATTTGAAGATAAATCTAAAAATAGGATTGATACGAAATATGAAAAACTTTCTGGTTTAAAGCAGACTGGTCAAACAATTGACCTTGAGAGTTTAAAAAAACCTGAAAAGGTAGAAAATGAAAATAAACCAAAAAGAAAAAGAAGAAGAATTGCAAAAGATATTATTAATAAAGAAGCTGTTACTAATAAAAAACCTAATTTAAAATTTAATAAAAATAGGGTTACCCCTGCTTCTCCACCCTCTGATGACGAAGTTCAAAAGCAAATAAAAGAGACTTTAGATAAGCTTCAAACTTCCTCAAAATCAAAAGCTTCAAAATATAGAAAAGAAAAGCGAGATTCTCACAAGAAGAGATCAGAAGAAGATGTTGAAAAAACAGAAGCAGAAAAGAAAGTTATTAAAGTAACAGAATTTATTACTGTTGGAGAAATTGCAACAATGATGGATGTTTCAGGGAATGATATTATTTCTGCTTGCATGTCTTTAGGTATTATGGTTACAATGAATCAAAGACTTGATGCGGAAATCCTAACACTGGTAGCAGATGAATTTGGTTACGCTGTTGAATTTGTTACTGCTGAAATTGAAGAATCAATTCAAGAACAAGAAGATAAACCCGAAGATCTTTTATCAAGGCCACCAATAGTAACTGTTATGGGTCATGTAGATCATGGTAAAACATCTTTATTAGACTATATAAGAAATGAAAATGTCATTGCTGGTGAATCTGGAGGTATCACTCAGCATATAGGAGCTTATAATGTAAAATTAAAAAATGGAAATAAAATTACTTTTTTAGATACTCCTGGCCACGAAGCATTTACCGCCATGAGAGCTCGTGGAACTCAGTTGACTGATATAGTAGTCATTGTTATAGCTGCCGATGATGATATAATGCCTCAAACCAAGGAAGCTATTAGTCATGCACAAGCAGCTGGTGTTCCTATGATTATTGCTATTAATAAAATTGATAGAGAAGTTGCCAATCCTGATAAAATTAAAGAGAAACTTTCTGCCATGAATTTATTAGTTGAAGATTGGGGAGGAAAAATCCAATCACATGATATTTCTGCCCTAAAAGGAACTGGAGTTGAGGAATTACTCGAAAAAATAATGTTAGAATCTGAAATGCTTGAGTTAAAAGCTAATCCAAATAAAGCCGCAAACGGTTCAGTAATTGAAGCTAGGTTAGATAAAGGAAAAGGATATATAACAACACTTTTAGTCCAAAATGGTAGTCTCTCAGTTGGAGACTATTTTCTAGTGGGACAGTATAGCGGAAAAGTAAGAGCACTTTATGACGAAAGAGGTAATCAAATAAAATCTGCTGGTCCATCTATGCCAGTTTCTGTTTTAGGTCTTGATGGTGCACCACAAGCTGGAGATAAATTCAATGTTTTCTCTGATGAAAAAGAAGCAAAACAAATTGCTTCTAAAAGAACACAGCTTGTTAGAGAACAAAGCGTAAGGACTCAAAAACACCTTACTCTTGATGAGATTGGAAGAAGAATTGCCATAGGAGAATATAAAGAGCTAAATATTATTTTGAAGGGGGATGTTGATGGTTCTGTCGAAGCACTTTCTGATTCATTTGAAAAATTATCTACAGACGAAATTCATGTAAATATAGTTCATAAAGCAGTTGGCGCAATTACTGAGTCCGATGTTCTACTAGCCTCTGCTTCAGAAGCAATTATAATTGGATTTAATGTTAGACCGTCTGGAAATGCGAGAAGTATTGCTGATAAAGAAGACGTTGATATCAGAAATTATTCAATTATTTATACTGCCATTAATGATTTAAAAGATGCAATGGAAGGTATGTTATCACCAGATTTAAAAGAGGAAGTTTCCGGAGCAGCAGAAATAAGAGAAACATTCAAAATATCAAAAGTTGGGACAATTGCTGGATGTATGATGACAGATGGAAAAGCTTTCCGAAAATCTAATGTAAGACTTATTAGGGATGGTATCGTTATTAATACAACAACATTAGTATCATTAAAAAGATTTCAAGACGATGTTAAAGAAGTTTCTAAAGGCTATGATTGTGGTATACAATTAAAAAATTATAATGATATTAAGATTGGAGATACTTTAGAGTTTTTTAACGAACTTGAAGTAAAAAAGAAAATTAAATCTTAGCATTAGGTTTTAAAATAAAAGCAGATTTAAAATCTTTTGACACATTCCTAAGTCTTTTTTGAGCTTCAATTTTAGATTTAAATTTTCCAACATGAACTTTGTAGTTTGGGGTTTCAAAAAAGAAAAAAATACTATCATTTAAATATTCACCTTTAACAAAATTTAATATTGAATCAGCATTTTTATAATTGCCACTGAAAACTTGTATTGAAAAATAATTAGACTTAAAGTACTCATTATTAGCTTTTTTGGAAAGCTCTAATAGTTTTTTAAATTTTGGATTTTCATTGATTTTAGAATTAAAATCCTGACTAAAAACTGTAGAAGAAATAGCTAAAAAAATGATATATATAAATTCCTTTTTCATTAAAATTTAAATTTACATTATTTTGTGCATTACCAACATACCTAAATTATATAAAAATTAGGTAAAATTCACTTTATTTTTTTTCCTAATATAGGAATTGTTTATTATCTTTAACATCTTTAAAAAAACAAACAATTTTTTAATTGTTGGAAACTAGAAAAAACAACCTTTTAAAGATTATTAATAACTTTCTTTTTTTAAAAAATGTTAAGAGCAAAAGTATGCTCTTCTTTTTGCTATTAATTTTTTCCTTTCCTTCTCATTCTCAGGACCTTGACGTTAATAAAGGTAAATCTTTATTTAATGCAAATTGTGCTGCATGTCACAAGCTAAATAAGAACTTAATAGGGCCTGCATTGGCTGGTGTTAGTGAAAAATATGAAAAAGAGTGGCTATATACGTGGATAAAAAATAGTTCTGCTATGATTAAGTCAGGTGATGAAAGAGCTGTTGCAATTTGGGAAGAATATAATAAAGCTGCCATGAATGCTTTTCCTCAATTATCAAATGAGGACATTGATAATATATTAGCTTACACTGATTACAAACCAGAACCAGTTGTAGCTGCTACCGCCTTAAGTTCTGGGACAGTTCAGCTTGAACCTCAAAGTTCTTTATCACAGGATTTAGTTTTAGTAGCTCTTATAATTATACTTTTAGTTTTAATAACAATGCTTTATTTAGTAAATAAAACGCTAAGGGACATTGCTACTAGAAATGGAATTGTTGTTGAAGAAAAACAGATTAAACCTAGCACACCAATATGGAAATTATTTATAAGAAATCAGTTTTTGGTATTTTGTTCTGTAGTTTTCTTTTTGCTATCTAGTGCCTATTTTGCGTATGGCTGGTTAATGCAAGTTGGAATTGATCAAGGATACATGCCGATTCAACCAATTCACTATTCTCATAAAATTCATTCAGGTGCTAACCAAATTGATTGTCAATATTGTCATTCATCTGCTCGGGTTTCCAAACACTCTGGTATTCCATCCTTAAATGTATGTATGAATTGTCATGAAAACATAGCTGAATATAACGGTGAGGAAGATCTTGAAAAGGGTTACACTAAAGAGTTTTATACAAGTGAAATTAAAAAACTATATAAAGCTGTTGGATGGGATGAAGAAAAGAGAATATATACTGGAGATGTTGAACCAGTAAAATGGGTGAGAATACATAATTTACCTGATTTTGTTTATTTCAATCATTCACAACACGTTAATGTTGCTGGAATTGAATGTCAAACTTGTCATGGGCCAGTTGAAGAAATGGAAATTGCATATCAGCATTCCTCATTAACAATGGGTTGGTGTATAAATTGCCATAGGGAATCTAATATAAAAGTAAAGGATAATGATTATTACACTAAAATTCATGAGGAGTTATCAAAAAAATATGGTGTAGAAAAATTAACTATTGCTCAGATGGGAGGCTTAGAATGTGGAAAATGTCACTATTAAAAATTGATGAATAAGAGTTTAAAAAAATATTGGAAAAGTGAAGTAGAGCTCACAAATAATTCTCAGGTTGAAAAACTGAGACACGATGAATTCGTTGAGAAACTTCCTGTTGATAATTTATTTGAAGATGAAAAATCCCTCAATGATTCAAGTACAAATAGAAGAGATTTTTTAAAATATTTAGGTTTCAGTACATCTGCCGCTGTTCTTGCTAGCTGTGAAGGCCCAGTAAATAAATCTGTCCCATACGTAATTCAACCAGAAAGGATAAGGCCAGGTATTTCAAATTATTATGCTACTTCAATGTTTAATGGATATGATTGTGCTAATATTTTAGTTAAAACGAGAGAAGGACGACCAATTAAAATTGAAAATAATAAGTTAGCTAAGTTTCATGGATCCGCAAACGCAAGAGTTCATGCTTCCATTTTGTCCATGTATGATAGTGGAAGAATTCAGGGGCCAATGTATGATGGAAATAATATTTCTTGGGAAGAATTGGATCAAGATATAATTAAAAAACTAGAATCACTTAGATTTAATAATTCACCCGTTGCTCTACTTACAAGTACAATTTCAAGTCCAACAAGCATAAAAATAATTAATTCATTCATTAAAAAATACCCTAACATAACTCATGTTGAATATGATTCAATTTCTGAAAGCTCTGTTTTAGATGCTCATGAAATAATGTATGGTGTTAGAGCCCTTCCACTGTATGAATTCAAGAATGCAAAATATATTGTTTCAATTGGAGCTGATTTTCTAGGAGATTGGATGGGGTCAAACTATGATGGAGATTATGCTAAAGGAAGAGTGCCTATTAAAGTTGATGGTACAGCAACAATGTCTAAACATATTCAATTGGAATCAAATATGTCGGTAACTGGAGCCAATGCTGATGTACGTATACCTTTGAAACCTTCAACTCAAAAACTTTTTCTGGCACATTTGTATAAAAAGATTTCTAATTCTGATATTAATCTTCCTGAACTAGATAAAAAAACTAATGAAAGACTAATTGAAATTTCAAAGGATCTAATTTTAAATGGTAATTCATCAGTGCTGGTTTGTGGAATTGATGATGTTAATGCCCAGCTTTTAACAAATGCAATCAATGATCTGATTAATAGTAGCGTTAAAAGTTCTTCAAGAGTATCTTTAATTAGAAAAGGTAATGATAAGAAAGTAAATGAATTGATAGCAAAGTTAAATAATGGTGAATTTTCTGGAATTATTATGAGCGGAGTAAATCCTGCCTACACACTTCCAAATCCTAAATCCTTTAACGATGCTCTTAGGAAATTAGATTTTTCTGTTATTTTTTCTATGAAAATGGATGAAACTACATCTTTATGTAAGTATGTTTCAGCTAGTTCACATTATTTAGAATCATGGGGGGATTTCCAATTTGTAAATGGAGAATATAGTATATGTCAACCAACGATAAAAAACTTGTTTGATACAAAGCAATTTGAAGAATGTTTGTTGAGCTGGTCTGGTAATGAAAATTCATTTTATGATGAAATAAAATCTAATTGGTCGAACAATATCTTGTTATCTAACACTAAATGGAATAAAGCTATTCATGATGGTGTTTATTTGTCTAATGATTCGTATAATTTAAAAAGTTCAAATAATTCTTTCTCTTATTCTGCTTTAGAATTATCAAAAATAAAGTCTTCAAATTTTGAATTATTACTTTATTCAAAAATTGGTATGGGAGACGGTCAGCAGGCAAATAATCCTTGGCTACAAGAATTCCCAGATCCAATATCAAGAGTATCTTGGGATAATTATCTAACAATTTCTAAAAAAGATGCTGAATCAATTGGGTTAAAAAATTATAACGAATCAAATGGAGCCTTAAATAGTAATTATGCCCTGGTTAAAAATGCTGACATTGAGCTGAAATTACCAGTAATAATTCAACCAGGTCAGGCAAATGGAACTATTGGAGTTTCTTTTGGATATGGAAGAATGATGGGTATTAAATCTGAAATGAAAACTGGCTCTAATGCCTTTCCCCTTTATGATAATTTTTCTAAGATCCAAGATGTAGAAATTAAAGCAATACATGAAATTCATGAGTTTGCTTGTGTTCAGTTACATAACACATTGATGGGCAGGGGAGATATTGTTAAGGAAACAAGCTTGGAGGTGTTTAATACAAAGGATAAAGAATATTGGAATCCAGTCCCTGTAGTATCAAAAAACCATATTGAAACAGCTGTAAATAAAAAAGAAGTTAACATTTATCAGGAATTTGATAGATCAATTGGTCATCATTTTAACCTCTCAATTGATTTAAATGCTTGTACAGGATGTGGAGCATGTGTAATAGCATGTCATGCAGAAAATAATGTTCCTGTAGTAGGTAAAAGAGAAGTTAGAAAATCTCGTGATATGCATTGGCTCAGAATTGATAGATATTATTCTTCAGATGTTTCATTTCAAGATGATAATCAGAATAAAGATGATATTAATGGTTTATCTGATTCGTTAAGTGTATTTGGTCAAATGGAAGATCCTAATGAAAACCCTCAAGTTGTTTTTCAACCTGTAATGTGTCAGCACTGTAATCAAGCTCCATGTGAAACAGTTTGTCCAGTGGCAGCTACATCTCACGGAAGACAGGGGCAAAACCATATGGCTTATAATAGATGCGTAGGTACTAGATATTGTGCCAATAATTGTCCTTACAAGGTTAGAAGATTTAATTGGTTTTTATACAATAATAACGATGAGTTTGATTTCAACATGAATGATGATCTTGGAAAAATGGTATTAAACCCAGATGTTGTTGTTAGATCAAGAGGGGTTATGGAGAAATGTTCTTTTTGTATTCAATCTACTCAAGCAGTTATTTTAAAAGCTAAAAATGAAGGCAGAGAAGTTAATAAAAATGAGTTCAATGATGCTTGTGCATGTTCTGCTGCTTGTTCAACTGGAGCTATGAGTTTCGGAGACATTAATAATAAAGAAAGTGAAGTTTATAAAAGAAAGAAAGATGATAGGGTTTATCATCTTTTAGAGTATGTTGGAACTAAACCAAATGTGTTTTATCATGCAAAAGTTAGAAATAATGATAAACTTAAAAATATATAAATAATGGGATCTCACTACGAAGCACCTATTAGGAAACCATTAGTCACAGGAAATAAGACTTACCATCAAATCTCTGTGGATGTTGCTAGACCTATTGAGGGAAGTGCTAATAAGCAGTGGTGGATTGTTTTTGGGATTGCATTAGCTTTATTTGCATGGGGGATAGGATGTATTATTTATACAATTTCGACAGGGATAGGTACCTGGGGTTTAAATAAAACAGTTGGTTGGGCATGGGATATTACAAACTTTGTTTGGTGGGTTGGAATTGGCCATGCTGGAACTTTAATCTCTGCAGTTCTACTATTGTTTAGACAAAAATGGAGAATGGGAATAAATAGATCAGCAGAGGCTATGACTATTTTTTCAGTTATTCAAGCTGGATTGTTCCCAATTATTCATATGGGAAGACCATGGTTAGCATATTGGATTGTTCCTATTCCAAACCAATTTGGTTCATTGTGGGTTAATTTTAATTCCCCCTTGTTATGGGATGTTTTTGCAATATCAACATATCTAACTGTTTCATTGGTTTTTTGGTGGACTGGACTATTACCAGACTTTGCAATGATTAGAGATAGAGCAATCAAGCCATTTCAAAAAAAGATTTATAGTTTAGTTAGTTTTGGTTGGAGTGGAAGAGCTAAAGATTGGCAAAGATTTGAAGAGGTGTCTTTAGTGCTTGCTGGATTAGCAACACCATTGGTTTTATCTGTTCATACTATCGTTTCATTTGATTTTGCAACTTCTGTAATTCCAGGCTGGCACACAACAATTTTTCCTCCATATTTTGTTGCAGGCGCAATATTTTCAGGTTTTGCAATGGTAAATACTTTATTAATTGTGATGAGGAAAGTATGTAGTCTTGAAGACTATATAACTATCCAACATATTGAGTTGATGAATATTGTAATAATGATTACAGGATCTATAGTTGGTTGTGCGTATATAACTGAATTATTTATTGCATGGTATTCTGGTGTTGAGTATGAACAATATGCTTTTTTGAATCGGGCAACTGGTCCTTATTGGTGGGCTTATTGGGCAATGATGACATGCAATGTTTTTTCCCCACAATTTATGTGGATTAAAAGATTAAGGACTAGTATAGTTTTTTCATTTGTTATATCAATTGTTGTTAATGTAGGAATGTGGTTTGAAAGATTTGTAATTATAGTAACATCTCTTCACAGAGATTATTTGCCATCTTCTTGGACTATGTTTTCCCCAACATTTGTTGATATTGGAATTTTCCTTGGAACTATAGGGTTTTTCTTTGTGTTATTTTTGTTGTACGCGAGAACATTTCCTGTTATAGCACAAGCTGAAGTAAAAACGATATTAAAATCCTCTGGAGATAATTATAAAAAAATAAGAGATAATAAAAATGGCTGAAAAATTCATACATGCTGTTTATGATGACGATGATAAGCTAATTGATGCTGTCAAAGATCTTAAGAAAAACAAAATCACTATTGAAGAGGTTTTTACTCCTTTTCCAGTGCATGGACTTGACCATCTTTTAGATTTAAAACCAACTCGATTGGCTATAGCTGCTTTTATATATGGTTGTACTGGACTCACCTTTGGATTACTTATGATTAATTATATTATGATTGTTGATTGGCCCCAAAATATCGGAGGAAAACCTAGTTTTAGTATTATTGAAAACCTTCCAGCTTTTGTTCCAGTAATATTTGAGCTAACTGTATTTTTCGCAGCTCATTTAATGGTCATTACTTTCTATTTAAGAAGTAGGTTATGGCCTTTTAAAGATGCAGAGAATCCAATTCCTGAAACTACCGATGATAAATTTTTAGTTCAAATACCTGTATATGATAATGAAAGTAAAATAAAAGCAGTAATTAAAAAAACAGACTTTTATGACATTTCAGTAATTAAAGAAGATTCTAAAGAAGATTCTAATGAAGATATTCAAGAAGAAAGAAATAATGCACAAGGTAATGTACAGTTATTAGAATCTGATTTAACAATAGGGTTTGTATTCCATTCTAGAAAATACTCTGATGGTTCCTCAAATTTGAGAATTCAGTTTACAAAAGGGAGAGGCTTACAATATGCTAAAAACTCAGGCATAAGAATTTTTAGAAAATATTGGATATCTAAGAAAAATGAAGTTAGCAACAAACATCCTGAATCTAAAAAAATTAACAATTTATTATCTAATTTAAAAGATCGCATCTCTTTAACAAAAAAGATGTTTATTGAAGGAACCGTTTCATATGAAGAAGCATATAAAGAAATATTAATTAATGATTAAGTATTTAAAACATATTACCATCTTGTTATCATTGTTTTTGATGACCTCTTGCTTTGATTCTTCAAAACCCAATTACCAGTATTTTCCTAACATGTATGAATCAGTAGGGTATGGCACATATGATGAGTCAGATGCTTTCCCTAATGGTATAGAAGCCCAATTACCAGTTGAGGGTTCTGTTCCTAGAGGATGGCAGCCATATGAATTTGAAGATTCAAATGAAGGTTATGAACTAGCTAAAGTTAACCTTATTTCACCTTTATTAAATAATGAAGATAACTTAGCAAATGGGAAAAAAATGTATGAAATATATTGTTCAGTTTGTCATGGTTCTAAGGGTGATGGTAACGGGATATTAATGGAAAGAGAAAAATTTTTAGGAATTCCAAGTTATGCTGATCGTGATATTACTGAAGGTTCTATTTATCATGTTTTAATGTATGGTATAAACTTAATGGGCTCTCATGCAGGACAAGTCAATGATGAAGAAAGGTGGCAGATTTCCCAGTATGTTTTAAAACTTAGAAAAGATTTATTAAAATAATGTATACAATTACTAGAAATATAAAAATTTTAAGTTTTTCTTTAATGACTTTAGGTATTTTAGGAATTGCTTATGGGTTTTATGTAGCTCCTAAAACAATAGAGGAATCTAAAGAAATTATCGCTGCAAGTCATGATGATTCTCACAGTTCTGACTCACATGGTTCTGACTCACATGGTTCTGACTCACATGGTTCTGACTCACATGTTATGTCTCATGATGAGCATGTTTTTCATCAACTTGCAAATAGACCTTGGGCAGCGCTTTATGTTGCTGCATTCTTCTTCTTTATGATATCATTAGGTACACTCGCTTTTTATGCAATCCAAAGAGCTTCTCAAGCAGGATGGTCTCCTGTTCTATTT
>Ga0114933_10005731_pt1 | contig 11202 bp, 12 predicted proteins | sample 4SBtaG_FD_89691 | JGI IMG/M metagenome (GOLD analysis project Ga0114933, IMG submission 89691) | Deep subsurface microbial communities from Kolumbo volcano to uncover new lineages of life (NeLLi) - 4SBTROV12_W25 metaG | ecosystem: Environmental > Aquatic > Marine > Volcanic | place: Kolumbo... | reverse complement strand
GCACAAGCGCGGCTCTTGCGAGAGTGATCCTGGCCGAACGCTACGGTGTTTACCCCACGACAGAACCACTGCCAATGGATTCGGCAACGACTGGCAGTACCGCAGACGCGATTCTGCTGATCGGTGACCGCGCGATGCACGAACAGGCAGAAGAGTTTGTGGAAGTGATGGATCTGGGTCAGTTGTGGTATGAGTGGACCGGACTGCCATTCGTGTTTGCCATGTGGGTGGCGCGGGATAACGTCAGCATTGGCCGCCTGGAAACTGCGCTCAACGAGGCGCGTGACCGAGGTGTCGAGGCCATTGGACAGATCGCTGCGGATCAGGCACCACAGCTGAATCTGCAAGCAGAAACTGCAGAGTCATATCTGAGGCACAATCTGAATTTCTGTCTGACGTCGGCCGAGCGCAGCGGATTGGAACTGTTTCGTCAGCTGGCACAGCAACAGAATCTCCTGGTATCGGAAACGACGTCCTGTATGGCCGGCACAGCGCTGGTCTGAATTAACGGCAACTCATGAACACCAACCCGCAATCGTTGGTTCGATATCCGGCAGCACCATGATGAGCTGTCGGCGGATACCACAAGGGATATTGTGATGCAGGACGTATTAAAAAAAGCGGTCGCCGGTGAACGATTGTCTCCGGAGGAGGGCGTCCGACTGCTGCAGTCGCACAACCTGCCAGCCATCGGTTCTGCTGCGGATGCGGTTACCTGCCGACTGCACCCGGAACAGTTCCGCACTTACAACATTGATCGAAACATCAACTACACCAATGCCTGTACCGCAGTCTGCGATTTCTGTGCCTTTTACCGACCGCCCGATCATCCGGATGTGTATGTGCTGCCAATCGAAACACTGTTGCAGAAGATTGAAGAGACAGTTGCGCTGGGCGGTGACCAGATTTTGTTGCAGGGTGGCCTGCATCCGAAGTTGCCGATGGAATGGTATGAAGACATGTTGCGGTCGATAAGAACCGCATTCCCGCAGGTCAACGTTCACGGTTTCAGTCCACCGGAAATCCATCACTTCACCAAGATCGCCAAGCAGCCGCTACGAACTGTACTGGAACGGCTGCGCGATGCCGGCCTTGGCAGCCTGCCGGGCGGCGGCGGAGAGATTCTTGTCGATCGAGTTCGCGAGGATATCACTCGGGGCAAGGTACTCACCGACGACTGGCTGAATGTGATGCGTGTCTGGCACAAGCTGGGTGGAAAATCGACAGCAACCATGATGTTCGGCCATGTGGAAACACTGGAAGAACGCATTGAACACCTGGAGCGAGTTCGCCAGCTGCAGGATGAAACCGGCGGATTCACGGCGTTCATCTGCTGGACCTTTCAGCCGGACAACACGGATATGGATCACATCCCACCGGCTGGTGCGTTCGAGTATCTCAAGACTCAGGCTGTAAGCCGTCTGTATCTGGATAACATTCCCAACATCCAGTCATCGTGGGTCACGCAGGGAGAAAAGGTCGGGCAGTTGGCTCTGCGATTCGGCGCCAACGACATGGGCAGCCTGATGATCGAAGAAAACGTCGTATCAGAAGCCGGCACAGTGCATCATCTGTCACTGGATGCGATCCGTCGCTGTATTACGAACGTCGGCTACATCCCGCGGCAGCGGAACGTATTCTACGACTACATCGATGAAGCTGATGAATATGCAGCACCGACGCAAGCGACTCCGCTGCTGCCGGTTATTTGAACGTGCTGAATCATGTCCCTGTTGTATCGTCGCTCGTATTCGGGCGGATGCAGACAACAGTCAGCACTAGCTGCAAACGCTGGCCCCACCGATCCGACGACGGAACAAAGCAACCGCACCTAGGGTCAACAGACCCAGCGTCGATGTTTCAGGCACAGCCTGTACATCGAATGCTTCAATTCCAATTGTGCCCGTGGTGGCGCGCAACGTGAAATCAGTATTGGCAGAAATTGCAAACGGCGAGACGAAATCGAAAACGTCTGTGGATGCATTCGTCAGGTCAATCGTGTTGATGATGTTGCCTGCGAAATCAAAGACATCCCCTAAGTCGAATGTCGTAAAATCTAGTTGAGTGATCAGGACATCCTGATTGAACCGCAACGTCACAAATTCATTCAGCCCGGCGCCGAATGCATCAGTGTCGTCAGTACCCTCGGTGGGTTCGGCATTAATTCCAAGTCCGGTGGCGGTAACATTCACATCCTCACCCAGTCCAACGGCCCCAAGACCTGTGACAGTCAGCGTTAGGCCTAAGATTTCTGTGGCATGCGGGCCCGCAGCAGCTGTCGAAATTAGCGATACGACGACCGCCGAACACAGCAGGCAAGACGAGCAAATTGTTTTCCAGCTGAACATGACGACTACCTGCCGTTTGTTGCGGACTCTGATTCGATGAGGAATGCCCAACAGGATGTTGTCTGCCACATTCAGGGAGTGTCGAGCTGAAGCGGCTTATATTAACGAAACTCGTGAATTGTTGACTCTTGCCGAAAACTTCGTTGACTGAAGTATCCGGGACGCTGGAGCTGTTGGATCCATGCGAATTTGGTTGCCGCGTCAACTCAGCAGTAGTTCCGGCTGCGAGGCACTGCGGCTGTTCGGCAGCGGCGAATTGTCCAGATTTCGGAACGTGAACACAGCTGAGCACTTCGGCTGCTGACTGTAATTTCGTGTCGCCGAATGAAAACAGCGGGCATGAAAAAACAACACATCGCCTGGGGACAATTCCGCGTGAACTGCGGCCTGTATCCATGGTTGATTGATCTCCAGATCTTTCCTCAGAAACAGCAAGTCATCGACTCGGTGGTCAGCAGCAGTTTCATGATGAGTCCCCGGGATCAGCCGCAGACAGCCGTTATGAACGGACTCGTCGGTCAAAGCGATCCAGACATTGACCAGATCCGATTGTTCGAATGACCAGTACCGAATGTCCTGATGCCACCCAGTGTCGCTGCTGAAGCGAGGATTCTTCGTCATAATGCAGTTGTGGTGAGCCAGCGGCATCACGATACGTTCACCGAGCAGCTGTTTTAGGCGCTCCAGTAGAAACGATTCCTTCATCAGACGCGAAAATACCGGATCACGGCTGAAAGCCTGACGCAGTCGTCGAATCGTACGACCGCCCTCCGCATCAAGTGATGGGGGGGCTCCTGGATAACTAACATCCGCCTCGTATTCAATGTCACCGAGCCCACCTGCAGCATCCCGACGTGCGACAGATGTCATCGCCCACAGATAGTCTTCCGGAATCAGACCATTGCAAATCAGAAATCCGTCATCGTTGAACTGATTCAGCTCAGTCTTTGTAAATCGATCAATGGTCACGTGCGGGCAGTCGTCGGCCAGGAATTTAGGCGTATGAAATCGGTCATCAGGGGCGGCAGTGTTACAAACTGCATTGTCAGCGTCGAGGCCAGTGAAGAGTCACACCGCCCACAAATTCACTACCGTTCTGCAGGGTGTTTGATTCTGACGCTGTGTGAGCGTTGTTCACAGTGTTCAGGGACATGGGCTGCCAAACAGTTGTTCGTTCAATATACGATCTTCCGCAAACGAATGTTGCGGCACGTCCTGCCCACTGACCGGTTATTACAGGAGTGAGCCGACACAATCGTTAGTCTCGCTGACCCGCACCACTCATACCGCGGCCTGGGTTCGCTGATATTTTTGCGCTACGAAGCCATTTTTCCTGTCCCATGGGGATTCACGCTTATAATCTCATGAGACGGAACACATTGTCGGAGGGTTTGATGGGCATCATCCTGATTGCGGAAGATAGCGCAACGCATGCAACGCAGATTCAGGCGTTGCTGGAGCGGGATGGGCACTCGGTCGTGGTCACGGTCGATGGAAAACAAGCAACAGAGTCACTCAGCCGCTGCCTGCCGGATCTAATCATCACCGACCTGAACATGCCGGAAATGAACGGTCTGGAACTGGTTGAGTTCGTACGTGACAACCATTCTGAAGTGCCCGTCATTTTAATGACCGGTGAGGGTTCCGAAGACACGGCCGTGCAGGCCCTGCGCAAAGGTGCCACCAGCTACCTACCGAAACGGGAACTCGCTCATTCCCTGAATACGACGGTTGCTGAAATCCTGCAGCTGATCGAGTCACGCCGTGACAAAGACGAGGTCACGGAAGCACTTGTGGCAGCAGAGTCCACATTTATCATCGGTAACGATCACCGTTTCGCGGGGCAGGTGGTTGCTCATCTGGAAGAACAGCTCCGCAACATGAAGTACAGTGATCCGACAGGGATGCTGCGAATCACAATGGCACTTCGGGAGGCGATCGCCAACGCCATCGATCATGGCAACCTGGAACTCGATTCGAAAATGCGGGACGAGGACGGACCGGGATATTCGGAATTGGGCCGTCAGCGTTCAGAACTGGAACCCTGGATGAATCGTCAGGTCCGAATCACAGCTCGGATCACGCCGGAGCAGGTGAGATACACAATCGTCGATCAGGGTCCCGGGTTCGATCCGTCTTCACTACCGGACCCGCTTGACCCGGAAAACCTGTTGCGTGCCCACGGACGTGGACTGATGCTGATTCGCAGCTTTATGGACGAAGTAACCCACAATGATTCCGGCAACGAAATCACAATGATCAAGCATCGTGAAACGGAATCACTGGTGGAACAAAGTCTCAATATCTCGACGTAGTGCACCGAACTTTCGAAAACCCAACACTGGTAACTTTGCTTCGTGAAGCTGTCCGCAGGCTGGCCCAGCCGGCCGTCTTTCCATACTGAGAGACGGTTCTGACAGGCTGGAAACCCCTCTTACATACAAGCGGTAGTAAGTCCGTTCGCTGGCATCCTGTTCGCCCCTCAGCCTGACCTGTTCCTTCGTTCCCATTCTCCGTGGTTGCAGTCGCCGTCACGAATTGCGACAGTTTGCGGCTCGTCGCTGTATTCAATCAGAATGGAAAGAACCGCTCGATGTCGATGGACACCCCTTTAACAGGGAAATCATTCCTTTGCTTTGTCGGCGATGCCTACGAAGACCTGGAACTTTGGTACCCGAAGCTGCGCCTGATCGAAGCAGGTGCGTCGTTTACCACGATCGGCGCAGAGGCTGGCGCCGTCTACACCGGAAAAAACGGCTACCCGTGTGTGTCCGATGCCCCCATCGCCGGAATATCTACAGATTCCCATGACGGACTGATTTGCGCCGGTGGCTGGATGCCCGACAAGCTTCGACGTGATCCGGAAGTGCTGCGGATCACTCGAGAGTTTGCCGAAGCCGGAAAACTTGTCGCCGCCATATGTCATGGTGGCTGGATCCCAATCTCTGCCGGAGTCTACAAGGGCATCAACGTGACCGGATCACCCGGCATTAAGGATGATCTGGTTAATGCGGGTGCCCTGTTTGACGATGATGATGTCGTCGTCGACCGGCACTTCGTTTCCAGTCGCCGTCCGGACGATCTCCCCGCATTCTGTCGTGAAATCATTCAGTTCTATACTCAGGTCGCATCATGACACTCGACGAACTTCAGACACTGATTGACCGGATGTACTCGCGCAAAGATGAAGCGCGGGGCGTTGAAGGCACGTTCATGTGGTTGATGGAGGAAATCGGCGAACTGGCCGCTGCTCTGCGGGAATCCCCCAAAGAGGATATTGCACGCGAGTTTGCTGACGTCCTTGCCTGGCTGGCAACGATCGCCAACGTGGCCGACATCAATCTGGCAGAAGCAGTGCAGCTGAAGTACGGGAACGGCTGCCCCGGCTGCAGTAAGATGGTGTGCGACTGTGGTGACGAGGAAAAACCGTAGGTTGCTTTGCGGTGGTATCAACAAAGAAACCCCTGTCCGCCATGTCCAAAGACACAAGCAGGCAGGGGATTCCGAAACAGGAGACCGTTCTGGTTCAATTGTTTAGGCTGGCGGCGAGCCACATTGTTTGGGCCTGTCGTATTCGGCGATGAAGGAGTACTCGCCCGAATATATCTAACAGCAGAATGCCTGCGGCTTCGTCGTGTTGAACTGGCTGAGTTCCGGGACACAGGGCCCAGGATTCTCAGGAATTCAACAATGGCCTAGTAGTACTTCGGGCGTTCCGGACGTGAGCCGCTGTCGCACGTCAGATCATCCTGGCCATCGCATTCGTCTTCGAAGTCCAGGAAGGTGCTGCCGACAGCTTCGCCCTTATGCCCACTGGCCAAAGTGAAGTAATACGTCTGGTTGATGCACCCGATTGCAGATCCGACGTCTTCCAGTTCTTCATTCACACCGAAGCTCAGTTCCGTCAGGCCGACAATCATGCCGACGACCAGGATTGATCCGACAAGGACCAATTCGGCAGAAACCACAAAGCCGTGTTCGTCATTTCGAAGAGTGTTGAGAATGTTCATTTTGATTGCTCCTGTTTCATGGGTGCAAAAGATGTTGGTCACTGTCTGATCCACTATCAGCCAGTTGCGAGTGACGCCAAAGGCAGTTGGGGGTTCCGATGAGCATCGATCGAGAGCAACTGATGTCTCTGGGCGACTGGTTGGCGTCTGACATGGTGTTAAGCAGACTGAATGCCAACCGCATCTGGACGTTCATGATTCTGGACAATGGATGACTCAACCAACACGCAAGTCTTTGCTTTAGTGACAGTTATGAGAATCACGCTTTATTCAGTCCGTTGTGCGCTGCATTCCATGCCTGCTGGTTGCCATGTGGACATTTGGCAACATGGCGGAAATAGTAAGTTCCGGCCAGCTGTGGTTTCAGCCGGAAAATCATTGCTGAAATCGCCATGCAACATCGGTCATCGAATGATGCCGGATCTCAACACTTTGCGGCAGACGCGGCACTACTCGATCGCAAAGTAAATGAAACAGTGACCGCGGCGCTGACGAATTGCGAAACCAGACGCTGACACCCGAAACGATTTGGAACTAGACGGTGCAGGAAGGCAACAGGACACGTCTGGCAAGCGGGAAACAGCACACAACGCGCAAAACTCGCTGGCCTCGACCGCACGTTCAGCTGTAACGCACTATCATTCCCACTGGAGACGACATCGATCGAATGTACCGGATTCTGTCGATGTGACACGTCCGACGCTCCTGTCGACCTCGATTTCGTGCCAGACGGTACCGGCTGCACATTCTCAAGTTCATCACAACGCAATCAAATCAACGGACAATATGGCAAAGAAATCGAAGACGCGGCCTGAATCGGTCAAGGCAGAACGCAAGTCGACGGCCGGCAAAGTTATTCGCCGACTGAAGAAAGAGTTCCCTGTTGCCGAGTGCGCACTGAATCACGACTCTGCTTTTCAGTTGCTTGTGGCCACGATTTTGTCCGCCCAATGTACGGACGTTCGAGTCAATATGGCGACGCCGGAGCTATTTCGAAAGTTTCCGGATGCTGTAACGCTGGCGAAGGGAACGCAAAAGGCGGTCGAGAAAATCGTAAAACCGCTGGGCTTCTTTCGCGGCAAAGCGACCAACATCAGAGCGATGGCACAGATGCTGGTGGACGAACATGATGGGCAAGTACCACAGGAAATCGAACAGCTGGTTGTCTTGCCCGGTGTCGGCCGAAAGACAGCCAGTGTCGTATTGGGAACGTGGTTTGGCATACCGTCGGGTGTAGTTGTCGACACGCATGTACGGCGGATCACAAATCTGTTGGCGCTGACGGAGTCACAGAATCCGGAAATCATCGAACGCGATCTGATGGCCATTCTGCCCCGAAAGGAATGGATCGAGTTTTCTCATCGCATCATTCTGCACGGCAGAAAGACGTGTATCGCTCGTCGACCACAATGCAATGAATGCCCTCTACTGGCCGTGTGTTCACGTGTTGGCCTGCCAGAGCTCGAGTAGCGTAATCAGGCTGTTGCACAGCGGGTCTGCAAATGACTTGTAGCGGCGGATTTGGCCGCTCTACAACAGCCAAAGTCGTCCGCCATTGTTAGTGCACCGACGGAGCAGAAAATCAAACTTGCCGGTGATTCAAGCCGCCGGTACGTTGAAAGATTGCTCTATTGAGCTGGTTTCGTTTCGCCTAGCCAGGATCGCTTGATGATACCGATATGTGCAAACCGATCGGTCGTTTCGACGTCCTGTGCAGCTGGTGTCTGTGCCAAGTATCAGACCAGTCTACTGCTGCACATATATAGATTCCTGCGTCTGACGATCGCGATGCTTATGCTGTTGGGATGCAGGTTGAATCCGGCAACCGCACAGTCGCCAGCAGAGACCGTCCGTACGCGACGTCATCGACAGTTTGTTGACCGTCGCGAATCGGTGTTGCAGGATTTTCGATTCGAACTGAAACAAGTTAGCGACTGGTGCCGGCAGCGTGACCTGCCTGCAGAAGCCGATTCACTGAGCAAGCTGGCCGACGAACTGACCAATACCGCCGCCAGGAATGCAGTATCCAAAGTACTCACCGCGCCGATCGACCCGAGTTTGCCACCGGTTCAAAGACAATGGCGCGAAAAGGCTCGGCAGATTCGAAACGACGGAGCCCATCAGCTGTACCAACTGGCCCGTGATGCTCAGAAGTCCAGCCTGTACTCGATGGCTTTTCTGCTGGTGGGTGACGTGATTCGCCTGAATCCGGACCATGCGAACGCACGTAGAATTCTTGACTATCAGGAGTTTCATGACCCACGATTCAAAGGCACTCCAGGCTACACAGGCGAGTGGGTTTCACCCTGGGAAGCCCAACAACGAGGCGGACGCATCCCACATGTTTTGCACGAAAAATTTGGCTGGATTCCTCGTCGTGATGTGCAGCGCTATGAGGCCGGGGAACGGCCGGGCCGAGGTGGATGGGTTTCCGAAAGGAAAGACGCTCTGCTGCGACAGCAGATTCGTTACGGCTGGGAGATCCCGTCCGAACACTTCGAAATCACGACCAACGTCGGACTGGAGGCAGGTGTACAGGTATCCCGACAGCTGGAGACATTTCACGACTGGCTGACAGAAAACTTCCCTGGATTCTTTGAAACACCGCGTGCTCTTCGAGAACGCTTTGCACAGGCGCATTCGCGACGAACCCGAAAGAAGCGGAACAAGCCGATGGAGGTCCTGTACTTCGCCAGTCGTGATGAGTATCAACGGGCGGTCAACAAAATGGTTCCGGCGGGCATCGAAACCAACGGCCTGTATTGGCAGCCACTTCGCAAGTCGTACTTTTTTCGAAATCCATCGCGTCCCGGCATGGATACTGTCTTTCACGAAGCCACCCATCAAATCCTGGACATTCACACCGCTCACGACCGCCGTATTGCTGCCCGTGCCCTGGGACGACGGAATCGACGAAGCACTGAAGAATGGGTCCTGGGTGGGCAACACAGTTTCTGGTTACTGGAAGGCCTGGCTTGCTACCTGGAATCATTCCACGTGAATGAAACGGACGGCCAGATCACGGTCGGAGATCCAGGACACGTCCGAATCGTGGCAGCACGGCATCGACTACTACGCGACAACTACTACGTGCCACTGGAAATGTTTTGTCGACTGGGTAAAGACGCATTCCAGAATCATCCTGAGCGCGCCAAACTCTATTCACAGGCCTCAGGCGTCACACACTTCCTGATGCACTACGACAATGGACGCTATCGAGAGAGTCTCGTGGAGCTTCTGTCGTCTATTTACCGCCCGGACCCGAAGAATCCGACGCGCCAGCTTAACATCTCCGAAGTCACCGGGGTCAGCTTCGCGGATCTGGATCAGCAGTATCGCGAATACATGCAGACGCTGTAGGATCTGCAGTCAGAAAGCATATTCGAATAAGGGGTGCGTCTCCGACAGAATTTCACGCACGGCCTGTTGATCCACTGCTGTCAAATGCAGATAGCGATCTGATGTATCTCGCCCTGTCAGGATCTCTTTCATTCGCTGCTTGACGCGATTGGTAATCGGCACCGGCAAAGCTCGAAACGCTTCCGAATAGATCAAATAGCTGCACGGATACTTCAGCAACCGCGTTTGCAAATCCAGATCTTTAAGACTGCGTCCTTTGCTGTCGCGCGGAGCTGACGTTGCGAACTGTTGTGCGAAATCGGAAGTCCCGGCGATCGAATCTGCCAGTCGGAACTCGTCACAGAACAACAGGTACTCCAGAAGCTGCTCGGTCACTGCGTCCAGTCGACGCCGCACACTTTCACTGCGATAGGTCGCAGCACGCTGCAGAACCTTCTTCATCGACTTCTGTTGATAGTCAACTCGCTGTGCTGTGTAAGATGCCAGAGTAATCAGATTGTGCATTTGAGTCTGATGTTCCAGAACCATCAGGGCCACAAGGTCACTCCCTGGTTCCAGATAGGCAGACCGCCTGACATGTGACGCAAGCTTGCAACGATTGAGTCCCGTTTCGGACCCTGTTGCTTCATCGGTGATGCCACCGGAAAAGACATTTCCACGATGCTTCATTTGTCCGTGAGTTCCGGTGACGTACCATCCACCAAACCGATCTTCCAGCGGAGTTCGGTGATCGGTCGTTTGGGTTCCCAATCGGAAATCAGGCCGACCGTTCGCCAGTGCAGACACGGAACGAACCAGCAGTCCGGGAACATTCTTTGTGCGTCCACCGGCATGACAGGCCAGACATTCGCCTCGGTCGCGGCGAATCGCGGGACCCGGATTCTGCGTCTGGTCCAGTGTATAGAACACAGATCCCAGCCGCGGATCAGTCGCCGCGATCTCCAGAAAACGTCCACCGTGGACCCAGCCGACGTACAGGTCATCGTTGAAGTACAAAGCACGAGGATACGTGGGCGAGATATGTCGGATCTGCTGGCTGGTTTTTGAGAACACCAGTGTTTGGGACGCCTGCGGTATTTCCAGTATCCTCAGCAACGAGGGCAGCCATGCTGTGAGTCCCAGGTCAATTGTGCGTCGCCGCTCTCCAGTTGGTTTGCCAGCCGAGTCACCCGGTCAGTCGGTGTCGATGAATCGTAGTTGATCGGCTCTCCCTGAAAAGCCTCCTGTCCCTTCGCCGCTCCACTTGCTAGTGCCACGAACAACAGCAGGTAACCGATTTGTGAGGCTGAACATTGGAAAGACATCAGACACGAGCTTCGTCAGGTTGTATTCGTAGCAGTTGAGTACCAACCACCAATCTGCAGAACTGCATGGTAACACTGCCTTCAAGCAATGACCGAAGCGAAACTGGCAGGACATGTTCGAACGACGCCTGCCACGACATGTGTCACTACGAATGACCCAATTGACACAAACGGGACTCG
>Ga0114933_10005730_pt1 | contig 11202 bp, 6 predicted proteins | sample 4SBtaG_FD_89691 | JGI IMG/M metagenome (GOLD analysis project Ga0114933, IMG submission 89691) | Deep subsurface microbial communities from Kolumbo volcano to uncover new lineages of life (NeLLi) - 4SBTROV12_W25 metaG | ecosystem: Environmental > Aquatic > Marine > Volcanic | place: Kolumbo... | reverse complement strand
TTAGTAAACCCTAAATCAGTACCACGTTTCTTCGGTTCGTTTAGGGACATGGTTATGTATAAGGTGTCAAATTTTAAGTGGGTACCAAAGGACACAGCTACAGAAACAGTATTTAGGGCATTACAACCAGCCATACGTTTCACCAAGGATGACTGCTTAGATCTCCCCGACATGATCTATGTTAAACGGGAAGTTGAACTGACACGACAGCAGAAGAAATACTATAAGCAACTCCGTGATAAGATGGTTATGCAAGCGGCTGGCGAGGAAATTACTGCTGTGAATGCGGCGGTTAACATGAATAAACTCCTGCAAATATCTTCTGGTGCGATCTACACCGATAATAAAGACGCACTGGAGTTTGATATCAAGCATAGGTACAAGGTGCTTCGGGAGGTCATTGATGAATCCAGCCAGAAAGTTCTTATCTTTGTACCATTCAAACACACTATAAGTATCCTCTCTGAGAAACTCAGGAAAGACGGTATATCAAACGATATAATTCAGGGGGATGTACCCGCCCGTAAACGTACTGAGATATTCAAGCTATTCCAAGAACAGGATGATCCTAGAGTTCTTGTACTACAACCAGCCGCCGCCGCTCATGGTGTGACATTGACTGCCGCAAATACGGTGGTGTGGTGGGGGCCGACCAGCTCTCTGGAGACTTATGCACAAGCTAATGCCCGTGTGCATCGGGCAGGTCAGAAGCATAAATGTACAGTCATCCAGCTAGAGGGATCACGTGTGGAGAAACATGTTTACAGTTTGTTAGATAGTAAAATAGACGTTCACACACAAATTATAGATTTATATAAAAAGTTGCTTGACTAGCATACTCCCTGATAATAGTATGCGCTTCCTACTAAGATTTGGGAGAATGGGAGATGGGGGTTTGTGCTGATCTAGAGACACTGACCAAGGTGTATCTAAAGATAAAATCCAAACGTAGTGAGTTGTCCACCAAGTTTAAGGAGGAGGATGACGGGCTAAAAACTCAACAAGACGCCATAAAGAAAGCGCTCCTAGCGCACTGCAAGGAGCATGGTGTTGAGAGCGTTAGGACTTCCGAGGGTTTGTTTTACAGGCAGGTCAGGACGAGATATTGGACTAGCGATTGGGAAAATATGTTTAGTTTTATTAGAGAGCATGATGTTCCCGAGTTCTTTGAGAAACGTCTTAACCAAGCCAACGTGCGACAATTCCTTGAGGAGAACCCTGATGTTGTCCCAAAGGGTCTAAATGTGGACAGCGAATTTACAATTTCAGTTAGGAAGAAATAATGACCGCAGCTTATGTGCCAATCGAGGATGTGGCTAATCACTTTTCAGTATCCATATCCACTATTCGGGGTTGGATCAGGAAGAACCATATCCCGAAACATACCTACATTAAGGTGGGTAATACCTACAGATTTTCCATTGATGAAGTAGTGGCGGCTCTGTCTGTCCCTAAAAATGGACGAGATGCTATAGACCTTGATGATGGGCCACTAGAAGTCCCTCATGAATTTGATGAGGATGAAGATATCTAATGCCTCACGAAGAGCTACGTCGTCTTAGTATACGTGATAAGAAGTTCAACGATGTTGAGGACTCTGTATCCTGTATCATCGTAAATGCGGCTCCTATATCGCGTACTTACTACCAAAGCGACTTTGACCCTGAGAAAGTAGGGTTGCCTACCTGTTGGTCAGCGGATACACAAACTCCTTCAGAGGATGTGCCTAAAGATCAACGACAAGCGGCTAGGTGTCTGGATTGTAAGCAGAATATAAGAGGTTCTGGTTATGGGAGCAGTCGGGCCTGTCGTTTTTCACAAAGACTAGCTGTCGTTATGGACGATGAACTAGGTACGGTATATCAATTACGATTACCTGCTACGTCTGTATTTGGTCAAACGAAGGACGGGAATATGCCTATGCAAGCGTATGCACGTTTTTTGAAAGACCACGACACACCAGCTATCGCTGTAGTCACGCAAATATATTTTGATGCAAACAGTGATACACCAAAACTCTTCTTCAAACCTAGTCGCCCTCTGGAGGATGAAGAGTTGCAAGTGGTGTCCAAGATGATAGATCACCCTGATACTATCAAGGCTATTACTCTTGATTTTACACCACTTTACGGGGGTACGAGAACGTCACCATTCGCAGTTGTGGATGGATTTCAATCTAGAGAACAGGAGATAGAACATGGCTGAAACAAATCCAGCTTTTATTATTGACGATGTTGAGGCTCTTTGGCCTCGTATAAATGGAACCTATCGGTTCGACCAGAAAGAAAGAAGGTCGGTGCCTTGTGATCCATTTGATGATGGTGCCAAGTATGAGCTTAGTTTTCGTATGTCGAAAGCACAGGCTAAGAAGTTATTCACAGTTATGACGGAAGCCTACGACAAGAAGGCCGGATCTGAGAAAGATTGGCCCGAAAAGCTCACTAATCCGTTCACTAAGGAGGAGGACGGAACCTATATATTCAAGGCTAGTTTGAAAGGGGCTTATGGTAAAGATGCTACCAGAAAACCAGCCCAGTTCGACGCCAAGAACAGTAAGTTAAATGGTGATTTCCTACTCACCACAGGGAGTACGGTGAATGTTGCAGTAGTGCCCTCCCCCTATCACGGTTCGATGGGAACGGGAGTATCTCTACGGTTGCGGGCTGTACAGGTTATCAAGTATGTTCCTATGGAAGCATTTTCACCATTCGATACGGTAGATGGTTTTGAGGCTCCAGACGCTAACCCCTTCGCTTCCACCCCTAAACAGGAAGTAAACGGGGAGATCAAGGAACCTAAAAAGGTAGCCAAAAAAACCGCTACTCCTAAAAAAGACCAAGAGTTAGATGCTATCGTAGCAGATTGGGACGACTAGCTTCTTTTAATACCGTGGCTACTGCATGGGACGGGTATGACGTAGCCACGGCTTCTCTTGGTGGTGGATATGGAAACGACAGAATTTTTAAGGAGAGCGTTAGGGGAAGGTGGTTTTTATTGTGTTTTTGCATCGCGTAGTGCTGATGACAGAAGAACACAGAAATTCTACGACTCAATAGACGCTGTAATAGAAAACGCTCATAAGTTTGATGAGCAGGGTTTTGACACATACTTCGCATTGGCTACGTTTCATGACGCCGGCTCGCGGAAAGTAGATAACGTAAAACAACTTAGGGCGTTCTTCCTAGATTTGGATTGCGGCCCTAGTAAAGATTTTCAAACTCAACAGGAAGCAATAGGTGCATTAAAGGATTTCTGCCGTAAGGTATCACTTCCTAGACCCCTGATGATAAACTCAGGGCGTGGTGTGCATGTATACTGGATGCTGAAAGAAGCTGTTGACCTAGAGACTTGGTTACCTGTAGCTGAGAAACTCAAACGCTTATGTGCAGAGCATAACTTCTTAGCAGATCCAGCGGTAACTGCTGACGCGGCCAGAGTGCTTCGTGTACCGGAAACACACAACTATAAGTCCGATCCTCCTTATGATGTGACTTATTTTGGTATGACTATGCCGGATTCGATAGACATTGATGCGTTTGCTGAGTACCTCGGTAATGATCCGATACCAGTGCCTAAGAGATATGTTCCATCATCCAACAGTGTTATGGACGCTCTCCTCGGTAACAAGAAGAACGTGTTCAAAGATATTGTAACAAAGACATTGAAAGGTACCGGTTGCGCACAGATAGAAAATGTCATTACAAATCAAGAAGATATAAGTGAACCACTGTGGAGAGCTGGATTATCCATAGCAAAATTCTGTGAGGATGGGGAGAAAGCCGCGCACGTAATGTCGAAAAACCATCCAGAATATGATGCGCGGGACACTATGAAGAAGATGGGTCTTATAAAAGGGCCATACTTATGTGCAACTTTCGATGAATTTAACCCCGATGTATGTGGTAGTTGCCCTAATTGGGGTAAGATTAAGTCACCTATAAACCTCGGGAGTAGGATTAAAGAGGCCACAGAGGAAGATAATATAGTAGAAGCACCATCCATTGATCTTCCGGATGCCCCTGTAAATACCTACACAATACCAGCGTACCCCGAACCATATTTCAGAGGGGCAAGCGGGGGTATTTATATCCGTGCGAGACAACCAGATGGTGAAATGGGTGAGAAACTCATATACCATAATGACTTATACGTAGTTAGACGTCTGTGGGATACTGAATTAGGCGAAGCTATAGTTATGAGGTTGCACCTCCCTAAAGATGGTGTGCGTGAATTTACACTGCCTCTTACGGTGGCGAACTCCAGAGAAGAATTTCGTAAAGAGATGGCTAAAAACGGTGTCGCTGTAAGTAAAATGGATGAGATTATGAAATATACAACAACATGGGTAAATGAGTTACAGGCAAATTCGGTAGCGGATGAAGCGCATAAACAATTTGGATGGACTGACGACGACTGTACTTCTTTTATATTAGGTAATCAGGAGATATTCAAAGATCGGGTGGAGTTTAACCCCCCTTCTAACCAGACCGTTGGTTTGTTCCCCACGTTTGAACCCAGAGGTACGTTGGAAAAGTGGAAGGAAACTATAAACTTCTACAACCATGATGGATTTGAGGTACATCAATTTGTAGTGGGGTCATCATTCGGTTCCATCCTTATGCACTTATCTCCTGTGAAGTGTGCAGCATTACACCTACACAGTAAGGAATCTGGGGTAGGTAAGACGACTGCTATGGCCGCAGCCGTTTCGGTGTGGGGTAGGCCGGACGAGCTTATTCTGGACGAACAAGATACACACAACATAAAAATGCACCGAGGGGAGATATACCACAACTTACCTCTGTACCTAGATGAACTAACCGAGGCTAAACCTGCTGAATTAAGTAATCTGGCGTACCAATTAACGGGTGGTAAGCAGCGGGGGCGTATGGCAAGCGGGGGAAATGCCGAGCGGTACCGTGGTGAGGCGTGGAAACTTTTAGCTGTAACTACCGGTAATACAAGTATCATCGAGCGTGTGAGTATGGCTAAAGCTATGCCGAAAGCGGAGGCACAGCGTATACTGGAAGTGAAAGTGGAACGTATATTTGACGAAGTAAAAGATAAAAAAATACAAGATGATTTCCTTGCCGATGTAGAGGGTAACTACGGCCATGCTGGCAAGGTATATACCCAACATGTAATGAACAATCTAGATGGAATACGAAAGCTCCTAGAGGAGATACGCGAGAAAGTAGATACTCAAGCCGCGCTTACTTCGGAGAACAGATTTTGGTCTGCGTTTGTAACAAGTACTATGGCTGGTTTGGTGTTAGCAAAACGTGCGGGTCTAATAGAATACGACATAGGCAAGATATTTAAGTGGGCTATAGCTATGCTTAAATCCAACAAACACTACGTATCAGCTATGAATGTTTCCGTAGAAGAGATACTCAATGATTATATCCATGAACATTGGAGTAATGTGCTGTGGATTAAAAGCACGGACGATCTACGGAAGCAAAATAACAACGGGTTGGATTCTCTCGTAGTGCCTGATGCGCTACCCCGAGGCCAACTTGTTGCTAGGTATGAGACTGATCTGAAGAAAGCCTATCTTGTACCAAAACCTCTTAGGATGTGGTGTGGCGAACAGCAGATAAATTATTCCGCATTTCTTCAGGATCTGCAAACCAAGATGGGGGCAACCAAAACCAAGGTGCGGTTGAGTAAAGGCACACATATGCAGCTACCACCAACCGATGTCATAGTAGTGGGTTGTTCTATAGAGGGAAGTGATGGAGCAAGGGGTACTCAAGACTGATGATCTAAACCCTGACGGGGTGCGTATCATAGTGAAGTGGGAGGGCTTAAAAGAGGGTGCATCCGTGTTCATCCCATGCGTCAATACTGAGGAAGCAATGAGGCAATTGGACAGAATATTGGCGGAAAAGGGCTATAAATCGCAGAAAAAGGTGGTTATAGAAAATAAAATATTAGGTGTTCGCATTTGGAGAATGATATGATACTATTAAATAGACAGCCACCTCCCTGTCTGTCGTTCTCCTACTCGACCCCCATCACCCTCCCGATGGGGGTCTTTTTTTATTAATCAAATAGCTTATCGTAAACACCAATTAGTGTCTCTATGGAACTACGCCTGTCAAAGTAATCCACAGGAAGCGAATCTATGTTCTGTGGAGACAGTATAACACCGTTGTGTGTACGTGTTGCGGTGGTTCGGAAGTGACCTCGTAGAGACTTCATTATGGTCTTTGGCCCTATTGGGGTTCGTTGAGGGAACTTCTTATTATATGCTGGTATATCCTTCAGTAATATTCTATCTAGTGTTTTCGTATCCCCTCTGACAAATGCCGCGTACAATTCACGTGTCATATCAGTCTGTAATAAGTTAGTAGCTTTATCTATCCGTTTCTTTACCCTGTTTTCTTCCATTATGCGGGTATATTCTGAGGGGGCAAACCCAAAGAACTGTGCTACCAAGTTACCAGTGGTTAGGTCATCGAATATAATATCTTCACGTTTTGTCTTTATACCTTCATCCGCATAACGCATCATCTTCAGCATATTACGGAAGCCCGTAGGTATCATATTTTCTATACCCCTCCGGTACTCACCATCTTTTATCTGTAATGCGCCTCTTCCTATCTGGCTAGCGGTGCTAAGGAACGGCCCTCCCACTACCTCAGCAACCTTTTCTATAGCACTATCATCTCTACCATATGGGTTCATCCTGATAATAAGATTGCCCATACCTACACGTGAAGCGATGTCAGTACCGAAACCTAATGCTTCAGTGGCTTCAACTAATGGCCCTTTATAGAAGCCTTCACCTACGAACTGACGCACGATTGTTTCAGCGTCATCATCCTCATCAGCTAAGAACATGTTAGCAATGGCCATATACATACCTATGAACGGAAGCCCTTGTACCCCAGCAAGCCCGAACGATGATATGGACACCCCTACTAATTGCTTGAAAGCAGTATCGCCCATAGTTTTGGCTATACCTGCCGGTATACCCTGCTCTCTTAGGTTCTTCGGTAAATCCACTACAAATGCCTGATGTCCAGTTTGCAGAAGAGTCCAATACATTTGTACGCCATATGATTTATACATCATGGCGACACGGCCAATCCCTTTTTGCGCCCAACCCGGTGCGGAAGCCAAGAACGCTCCACCGTTCATTCTCTGTGTTTCATATATGGCTTCGTTTGCTGCTTTTATTTCTTTCTCTTTCTGAGATAATTTTTTCTCTTCTTGTGTAGCCTTATCTGAATTTAATCTCTCAAGTTCAAGATTATAGGTAGTTATAAGACCCACCTGACGGTTATAGCGTTCTACATGATGGAACATCCAAGCAGACATCGCATTAGCGCGATCTACCACGCCTTTGTCTCTACCACCTTGCGTAATACCTATTGTGTCATAGAACAGTGATCGATTTAATTGCCCCTGAGCCATAGCTTCTTCAACGAGTGTCTTCATACTCATTAATTTTTTGGCTTTATCTTTAGGCATTTTATCAAAGTATTCCGCCCTTGGTATGAGTTTACCGTCGTCATTAGGGTCTTCCGTGAAGTAGTTGTCTATGGAAAACATACCACGTACCTTGGTTGCATCCTTACCTGCAGCAAGTGGGCTGATTTTACGGGTAGTGTGACTTCCCCCTAGTAATTTTGTAGTCTCAAATATTGCCTTTGAAGTGGCTATCTGACCGTATTTACCACCTAGCATAGGCTGCATCATAAGCGGTACCTGCGTTAAGTTGACAAACGCGGACGATATATTGAACCCTATAGTGTATAGGAAAGCGAGTCTGTTGGCCTGTACAGCTATTCTATCTTCAGGAGGGTTACGGGCGAAATCAGCACGTTTCTTTAGTTCATCTACAATCACTGTCTTGGTGTACTGTGCGTCATACACATCACCCCGTCTTGTTCCTTTTGATCCTTTTTCGTACTCTGCTTCTATCTCTGCTTCTACATCAGATATTTCCTGACCGTGTTTTAACCGTGCTGTAGCAGAGGCCAGATCGTAGGCTTTAGTTCTGAATGCCCCCAGTGCATCCTCGTTAAAACCAAGTTTACCTTTACCTTCATTAGCACGTCTTGTCAGAGATTTAGCAAAAGAAGATTCAGGTAAAGCGTTCAGGAACAGATTCATAAACTCTAGTTGCACCTTGCCATCAACACCATTTTTATCCAGTACTTTTAAGGTTTCGGACATAAATGAGGTTGCAGGTGCTTTATTTAGATCACTAACCTGTTTCAAGCGTTGGTATGGTTTTATACTTTTTTTATTTATAGCGGGATTATTTACTAACTCTTTAATAAATCGTTTTCTAGCAACTGGGCCTTCAAACGCCATATAAACCATCTCTGCTTGACCCGTTTCAGGGTCTGTACCTTCAAATTCTAACCAGAAATCGCCTTTACGAGTTAACGGGAAATAAGGTTCTATACGACCTTTGTTAAACAGCTTGTCATATATATCCTTCTGCAACTTCTCACGAGTTGCTTTATCCACAGGTTTACCATCTTTATCCTTCATGTTGGTTATTCTGCTGGATATAACCGCCTTCAACCTAGTGAACAATGCCTGATATTCATCCCGCATATCTGTATACGATTTACGACCACCTTCTCCTATGGCCCCCCAATCTGATTGCATTTCCTGCCATACATCAAACTTATCCTTGGGCTTTCCTCTTTCGTCCTTTGTGCCTGTTTTCTTATTTTTGTATTTTTTTATTGCTTCTTCTCTAGTGTAAGAAGGATCTACTTGTTCCCTCGTGCTTCTGTAAACCAGTCTATCAAACTTAGTCACTAGCTTTGGGTTATTTGCTGCCTGTTTCTTTGTCCAATCTATTGTATGTTGTATGGCCGCATCCAACCGTCTTTCATAAGTGTAAAGTGTACCAAACTGATTATGCACGGCCTTTAACAGTTTAGGAGCAGATTTTATACCCGCCCATACAGCTACATCTGTTAATCCTTGGAGTGGTAGCAGACGTGAAGAATACGCTTTCATTTTTGCTGCAACAGGATTTCCGGATATAGTACTGAGCCATACACCGAAATCAGAAGCATACTTCTTCCTAAGTTTACTATCTAATGGAGGCATTGATTTGGCTCTTGCGGCAAATCCGTCCAGCATCCTATCTACAGTTCTTCCCCCACGACTACCTAAAGCCATTGAACCAGCATTACGAGACTCTGGGGCAGGGGATAACGTGGCATAAATAAGTGCTTCCGTTGCATCCTTCACGGTATTGAATTTCTGAAGTTCCAGATTCAAAGGTCGAGGCTGCATCCCCGGAATAAGATTCCTAACCATATTTACTATGGCATGGAAGAACCGTTGTAATGATGTTACAGGAGAGTTCTTAGGGTTTATCCCTGCAAGTTTTTGTTGGAACTCTGGATTACTAAACGCTTCTGCTACGAACTCATCAAGATTTTCTGCTCCATATGCCGTGTCCAGCATATCCTTACTGTCGTTGTATAGTTTCTGGAGTCTCTTAGCCAATGCGCTGGATTTAGCATTCACTAATATATGAGAGGTTAGAGCGTGTGTTGTTTCGTGCAGCAGGGTATGGGGGTTCATACCCGTTACCGAATCCATTTGTATAGTATTTGTTTTAGGGTGGAATAAGCCAGCAACACGTTTACCGTCTTTATCCTTCAGGTTCTTTACAACCTCTACCTTCGTATCACCTAATTTAGTAGATAACGCTGTTGCTACTTTACTTATATGTGAATTACTTGAACGAGCTAACGCTCGCATTGCTGCAGCCAGTTTACCCTGTTTCAATAATACCGTAGCAGTTTTTCCAAGAGGCGCACCTAGATCGACAACTGCGTTATTACTAAGATTGTTTGTGAGGTTTGAAGCTGCTTTATCAGCTCTTTTTCTGGCCTTTATTCTTGCTTCCCTAAGTTTGTTCTCCTTTTTAGTTTTATCTTTCATATCTTTCAGGGATTTTTTTAATTCCGCTAGGTTCTTGGCTATCTCCATTTGTTCGTTTCTAGAGAGGAACCGTACATCGCTTGATTCTATGTCTTGGATTTCTGCTAGTGTACCCACATATTCTTCGCCAAAGAGTTGCTCTGTCGTTAATCTATCTTGTTCTGCTATAGCCTCGGCTATTTCTGGGGCATTAGTTCTTTCAAATGCGTTTGTATTGTCCAGCCCCAACAATCGATTTGTCTCCGCTACTTCACCATCTTTAGTTTTTCTAGCTAGATGATTATCTCGTATTGTAGACACCCATAGGTTAGTCTCTTCGCTAAGATTATTCCTCATCCATTCTAGAGCCATCTCGGCATTTTGTTCGCTTGTTCCCGCTTCAAAAGCCTCTATGTAAACATCCTGAATCCTATCTTCTTTGGGTAATCCTTTTATATTACCCTCTTTTTTGACTTCACCTTGTTGCCATACTGAAGAATGTATTACGTATAGTATATTATCTACGGGATCTTGATACTTACTAAAGAATATATACGCACCAAGTCCTTGCGACCCTTCCCCACCCTTATCAGCTTTAGGTTTCGCACCTTTCATCAACGCTAATATTTTATTGGCATCATCGTTTGTTATTTTTATATTTGGCATTTCATCTGATAATGCCCCTACACCTGCGCTTTTAAACCTACGTGTACCCTCCTCACCTTCCAGATGGTACCAAGGAAATTCCTCTATCAAACCACCACGTGAAAAATCTCTTGAGACTTCCCATTTATAATCTGTTATCCCCTCTTTTAATAACTTACCTCCTATACGCTTAAAGTCCTTTTCACGGAGTGTTTTCCAATTAGCCTTTATCTGGTCGTCAGTAAGTTTTCTGGATTGTCTTACTGGGACTTGTGCCTCTTCGGGCATACTTAAAGATTTGCCACCTTTATCCCTACCTCTACCTTGCAGGTCTCCGCTGGAGAGTGGGCCTTTTGCTTTCTTTGTAGGTAATACTGTAACTGTATGCACGTTCCCTTTATCATCGGTAACGTACTGTTCCGTTTCTTTTATTGCTTGGTCGTCTTGGGCTTCTTTGGTTTTTTCCTGCCGCCCTTTTCTTGCTTCTGCGGCTTTCCGTTTTCCTGCTTCTGGAACTTTTTTCGTTCTCCTACGCCCCTTCTTAGTAGGTGTAGCTACTGCAACAATATCTTCTGTTGCTTCTTCTGCTTGTATACTCTCTGGGGAATCAAATACATCTTCTTGACGTTCCGGTTGAGTACCAAC
>Ga0114933_10005727_pt1 | contig 11205 bp, 10 predicted proteins | sample 4SBtaG_FD_89691 | JGI IMG/M metagenome (GOLD analysis project Ga0114933, IMG submission 89691) | Deep subsurface microbial communities from Kolumbo volcano to uncover new lineages of life (NeLLi) - 4SBTROV12_W25 metaG | ecosystem: Environmental > Aquatic > Marine > Volcanic | place: Kolumbo... | reverse complement strand
CAACCCGTAACTCCTTTGCCTTATAAATTAGGATAACAGTTATATGGATCTTAATCGTTGCTGATATGTCATTCTGCGGTTAGTATATGTCTCCTTTAGTTTTCGGGGTTTGTATATGCCTGGGCCACATTATTTGGATCACTCTTATGATGCACGATTAACGCGTAAAGTTAAGCAGTTACGTTTATCGACCTTGCATATTGATCCATTATTGTTTTTAGGATTGTTGATACTTTGTACTATTGGTATTTTTAATTTATATAGTGCTAGCAATCAATATGGTCATTTAGTTAAAAGCCAGTTGTTGCATTATTTGGTGGCGTTTATCTTGATGTTATGTGTGGCGCAAATACCACCAAGATATTTGCGCGTAGTATCACCATGGCTCTATGGTATCGCTCTATTTTCTTTATTTTTAGTATTTTTCTTTGGTCATGTGAGCCAGGGTGCTAGGCGCTGGCTTGGTGTTGGTTCTTTTTTAGTTCAGCCATCGGAGCTTATGAAAATAGCTATGCCAATGATGTTGTCATGGTTGTGGCAGCAGTCTCGTCAGTATAATCCACAATACATAGTATCGTTATCTCTGGCATTACTCCTTATTCCTGTACTATTAATTGCAAAGCAGCCAGACCTTGGTACTGCTATTTTAATAGGTCTATCTGGTATGTACGTTCTACTGTTAGCAGGATTGGATAGAAAAATAATAATAAGCGGTGTAGTGCTGGTTGCGGCCATGATTCCTTTTGGCTGGCATATGATGCATGATTACCAAAAGATGAGGGTTATAACCTTCCTTTATCCTGAAAAAGACCCATTAGGTTCTGGCTATAATATTATTCAATCAAAAATAGCAGTTGGCTCAGGTGGTTTTGCAGGGAAGGGGTATTTGCATGGAACGCAGTCTCATCTTTCTTTTTTGCCGGCACATACTACCGACTTTATATTTTCTGTTGGGGCAGAGGAGTGGGGTTTTATTGGATGTTGTTTGTTGATCGCATGTTATTGTTTTATTTTTGTACGCAGCTCTATACTTAGCTTACAAGCTCAGGATGTTTTTTCTAGACTATTAACTGGTAGTTTGAGTCTTATTTTTATAACTTGTGCTCTTATTAATATGGGTATGGTTGTTGGTTTGTTGCCTGTTGTTGGTGTCCCTTTGCCGTTCATGAGTTATGGTGGTAGTTCTATGATGTCAATGATGGTCTCTTTTGGTATGATTATGTCAGTTCAGACTCATAAGAAATTATGGGCTAGCTCGAATTAGTTGTTTTTTTATCGCCTGTTGTATGGAGTAATATATGCGTAAAAATAAGTTCAATACTTGGCCTGTAATTTTAATTGGTGTTTTTTTATTTATATATTCATTGAGTGGGTATGCAATTAAAAATTTAACTGCTAATGAGAAAAAGTTTATAGATGAGCTATCTGTGCCTGGATACTCTAAGCAGCAATTAACGGATATTGTAAAGCAAATTAACTATACTCCTGCCGTTATTCAAAAAATCACACAACCATATGAAGGTTTAAGTTGGGATAAGTATAGGCTGCACTTCATTACTGAGCCTCGCATAAATGATGGCAAGCAGTACATTAATAGTAGACATGAACAACTGCAGCAGGCATATAATAAGTATGGGGTTGATCAGGACGTAATTACTGCTATTTTAGGAGTTGAAACTTTTTATGGCAAATACACAGGATCATATAATGTTTTAGATTCTCTCGGTACGCTAGCTTTTTATTATCCTCCGCGCGCTGCTTTTTTTCAAAAAGAGTTAAAGGAGTTTATAAGACTGTCATTAAAGAACAAGCTAGCTATAGCTAAGTTAAAAGGATCATATGCTGGTGCTCTTGGTATTCCACAGTTTATGCCTTCTAGTTATTTGCATTACGGGGTTAATGCTAACAAGACTAATCAGCCTATAGATTTATTTACCGATCATAAAGATGCTATATACAGTGTTGCAAATTATCTTAATAAAGCTGGCTGGCAAAAAGGCAAGCCGATTGCATGTAAAGTTAAATCTAAAAAAACTATTGCAGACGATCTGGTTTCATCATCAGCTAAAGCTCAGCATAGCTTAGCATGGTACAGTAAGCACGGTGTTAATGTCTCGTGTGCTGCTGTGCCAGGAGATACAATGGCCTCATTAATTAACATGGGTAATGGCGCTTCTCCTGAATATTGGTTGGTCTTTAAAAACTTTACAGCCATTTTGCGTTACAATCCGAGATTAAACTATGCCATGGCTGTTTATCAGCTGAGTGAAGCTCTTAAAGATGGTGGTCATGGATAGTATTGATAATCTTGAGAGGGCTAAATGTTTGCATCAGGAAGGCGGTCTTGAGCAGGCTATTTTAATATATAAATCTTTAGTAAAGAAAGATAAGTCATTATTAGAGGCTTGGCATTTGCTTGCAATGGCATATACGCAAAGTGAGCAATATAATAAGGCGCTACTTGCTTTAAATAAAGTGATTGCGTTGGCGCCTGGTGAGGTTGGCTTTTTGAATAGTCGTGCTAATGTATTTATTAGATTAGATAATACGTTGGATGCAATCGAAAGCCTTAATTGTGCTATTAGAATAGATCCTGGCTATGCTATTGCGTATAACACCTTGGGCCGCTGCTATTATTTACAAAACAATTTAAGCTTGGCATGGCAGAACTATAATAAAGCTATTGAGTTAGATGATTGCTTTGTAGAGGCTCATTATAACTTGGCGTTGTTATACTTAAAGCAAGATAAATTAAAAGATGCTATCTCTGAGCTAAAAGTAGTAATTCAATTACAGCCTAGTTTTTATCGTGCTCATGGTCAGCTGGGTGAGGCGCAGCTAAATGTTGGTGATTTTAATTCATCTATTGTATCTTTTTTACAGCGACTTGAATTGCAGCCCCATCATGCAAATACTTACTATAGTCTTGGTGTCGCTTATTTTAAAGAAGCTCAATTTAGTGAATCTTGCTTGGCTTTTGAGCAGGCATTAAGCTTAGACTGTCAGGAATCAGACTTATGTCATTTGCTGGGTAATGCATATGTTGAATTGGGGGATCCAGCTAAAGCATTAAATTATTATATGAAGCAGCTGGAAGTATCGCCACTTGTAGAGTGTTATTATAATATTGGGGTGATATTGATGCATCAAGATAGAAATAAAGATGCACTAACCTATTTAATGCTGGCTAAAGATTTAGATAGTAATTATTTGCCAACTTATATTAACCTTGGTTCTATTTATTTGAAGCTTAACCAGTTAGATAATGCTACTGATTGTTATAAGCAAGCGATATCGCTTGATCCTGCAAATGAAGAATTACAACATATTCTTGCTGCGATTAGTCAAAATAACCTGCCAGATAAGGCCCCAGCAAGCTATATTGAAAATTTATTTAATCAGTATGCTATCTACTACGATAAACATTTAACAGATGTATTGGATTTTAAAGTCCCAGAGTATCTGTATAGTGCAGTTGATACTGTGTTGTTAGAGCGTGAGTCATATCCAGATAATTGGTTTATTGTTGATGTTGGTTGTGGTACTGGTTTAGTAGCTCCTTTGTTTAAGCCATTAAGTCATCGTTTAGTTGGGATTGATTTGTCAGAAAAAATGATAGAGGTGGCTAAAACTAAAGATCTGTATGATGAGTTAGTAGTTATGGCAGCAGAAGATATTGCTGATTGTTATAGTGGTGTTGATTTAATTATAGCTTCTGATGTGCTGTCTTATATTGGTGATCTTGTTCCTATTTTTAAGGTATTTGCTAGTGTTATTGTGTCAAATGGACTGTTAGCATTTTCAGTAGAGTCAACATCAAGTGCCGATTATATTTTACAGACAACGATACGATATGCTCATAACAAGTCTTATATAGAATCATCATTAGAAGGTGCTGGTATGAGAATGCTGTCTTGTTCTCGGCATGTTATTCGCACGCAGCAAAAGCAAGCTGTTTATGGCTATGTTGTTGTGGCAGAGTTGTTGGTATGACACTGCGCCTACAGCAAGCAGTAGAATGACAACCAGGTCTGGTTATGCTATTTTGCCGGGCAGTATATTTATATGAAAAATGATATAGCTTGGTTAACAATACGGCAGAGTATGGTATTAAATAATAATAGAAGTGTATTCATTGTTTTCTTGTCGGCGCTTATTGCATTTGCTCCTTTTTCTATCGATATTTATTTAGCCTCAATGCCTACCATACAACAAGATATGCATTCAACTGAGCTGCAGGTGCAGTTAACATTATCCTTATTTTTTATTGGGTTTGCCCTTGGTCAGCTTGTGTGGGGTGCGATGTCAGATCGTATTGGTCGCAAGGCTACCATATTTGTTGGTATTATTGTTTATATGATTGGGTCGCTATTGTGTGCATTTAGTCACAGTATTCATGCTCTTATTATCTTTAGATTGATTCAAGCACTTGGAGCTTGTGTCGGTATTGTTATGGCGTTGGCTATTGTAAAAGATAGTTTTGCTAATGATAATATGGAAAAAGTCATTGGGTTATTGATTGCTGTTGCAATGCTGGCGCCAATGATAGCCCCAATTGTTGGCAGTTATTTGTTAGTTCATTTTGGTTGGCGATCTAATTTTTACGCATTATTTTTTTATGGGTTAGCTTTACTAATAGCATTATTCTTTTTAACAGAGACTCATGTTAAGGAGCAAAGGAAGCCTTTACCTATAAATATTCTATTTGCTGTTTATTATGAACAGTTGCAGTGTAAAGAGTTTCTAGTGTCAACCTTAGCAGCTAGTACCAACTTTGGTGTGCTGTTTGCTTTTATTGCATCTTCTCCTTTTATTTATATAGATATTTATCATGTTGACGCTAAGTTATTCGGGTATTTTTTTGCTGCTAATGCTGGCACCATCATACTAGGCAACCTCTCATCTGGAGTATTAAAAAGGGGTTTAAATGAATTAACCATGATATTTGTTTTCTTAATGTTAATCTTGGTTGGTTCTATAGTAATGTTGGTTGCAATTAATGCTTTCCCTGGTGTGGTTTGGAGTGTTGTACTACCTTTGTTGCTGATAAGCTTTAGTGTTGGGGTGTTGCATCCAAAACTAATGAGCTACCCACTGCTTCATGTTGTTAATTATACTGGGGTTACTTCTTCACTAGCTGGCACTATAAGGTTTTCTTTGTCTGCTTTTGTAGGGTTTATTGTAGGATTGGTTATTGTTAATATAGCGTGGCCATTAGCAATAATTATATTACTGCTTAATGTTGCTACTTTTATTTTAATGAAATTATATTTCAGCATATTGCATGATAAAGTTTAACTGTTTGTTGATACCTGCTTTATTTTTTTAAAGAACACGGTGGCGTAATGAGTGATAATAAAAAATATTTTATATTTGTAGGCAGCACTATATTCCTACAAAAATATAATAATAACCTGGTTCCGCTAGAGTATATGCCGTCAGAAATTATAAAGGATAGCTGCAATATAATCGATCTTGGCCTATACTCTGGTTATTCATGTGTTGCAATTGAGCTTGCTTCGTTCGGCGATATGCCATCTATTAACGGTGTTGTATCTTTGCCGTTAAAGTCATCTTTTGCTGCTGTTGGTGATATGTGGTTTTACCCGCTAGTTAAATCATATCATTTGCTTGATTGGGATAAAAAAAGCAAGTATTGCAGTCAATGTGGTGGCAGTATTGCAATGAGAGCTAATGCTTTTGAGAAAGTATGCTCTAGTTGTGAATTATCATTTTTTCCTAGAATATCACCATCGATTATTGTTCTTATTAAAAACGAAAATAAAATTTTGCTTGCCAGATCTGCGCATTTTGCAGCTGGCATCTATGGCTTAATTGCGGGGTTTGTAGAGCCAGGTGAAACCTTAGAGCAGGCCGTACATCGAGAAGTTTATGAGGAGGTTGGGTTGAAGGTTGATAATCTGTGCTATTTTAGATCTCAGCCATGGCCTTTTCCTGATTCGCTAGTTATAGGCTTTACGGCAGATTATGCTGGTGGCAATATTAGTTTCCTTGATGGTGAAATTGCCGAGGCTGCCTGGTATGGCAAAGATGACATGCCGGGGCGACCATCATCATCAGTTAGTATTGCAAGTGATTTAATTGATTCATTTATATTGGAGTGAGTTATTGGTTATGGATAAGTATTGGGGTGATCTAATCAAAACAGAAAGTTCAACTAATTACTTTCAAAATATTATAGCATTGATAAATGATCAGAAATCATCTGGTATTACAGTATATCCAGATGAGGATAATATATTTTTAGCGTTACAGCTTGCTCCATATGAAAACGTTAAAGTAATAATTTTAGGTCAAGATCCCTACCATAGTGAGGGACTAGCTCATGGTCTTGCATTCTCTGTGCCAGAGAGTCAGAGCGCCCCTCCATCTTTACGCAATATTTTTAAAGAAATAACAAGAGACACCAAGCGCAATCCAACAACATCAAATTGTTTAATTTCATGGGCAAAACAAGGTGTGTTGCTGCTTAATACATCTCTAACAGTAGTAGCGGGACAAGCGAATTCTCATTCTAGTATAGGGTGGCAAACGTTTACAGATAAAATAATAGAATCACTAAATGTTCATCCAGAGCCTTTGGTATTTTTATTGTGGGGGAAGAATGCCGCTAAAAAAACACAGCTGATTACAAGCTCAAGACACCTTGTGCTTACAGCACCCCATCCGTCACCGCTCTCAGCTCATAGAGGGTTTGCTGGCTGTGGCCACTTCTCCAAGGCCAATGAATGGTTAAAGCGGCACGGTAAGGAAACAATTAATTGGTAGCAGTGAGGGCGTAGGACTGTAGTTTATAGTCACTAATATATCGATGGTCAGGTGTTATCCAATTATTGTGATCGACTGATAATAGCCAGCGTTTTGTAGTTTGGCTAACAACTGGTCCGATTCGCCAACACCTTTCAGTGGCCCAACTTGTACTAAGTATAGTGGGTTTGTAAGAGGATGTTTGGTGATTATGCGTACAGTTTTATGGGTCAGTTTTTCTAGGCGATTTTTGAGTTGTATCGCATTGCTTTTATCGTGAAATGCACCTACCTGTAAGTAAAGTTTAGATATTGCTAATTGTGTCGCATTGGTTGTTTTTTTAGTGCTTATTGTTTGCTGCTTGGTTGATGCATACACTGGTAAATCTTGGTGTGAGCTAATAGCTCTAACCTCAACTAATGCTGTTCCTTTTTGTGTCATGTTTAGTTTTTTAGCTGCGGCGTAGGATAGGTCTATTATTCGATTTGGCGCAAAAGGGCCTCTGTCGTTTACACGCACGATAATTTGACGTCCATTTTCAAGATTAGTAACACTAACATAGCATGGGATTGGTAGTTCAGGGCTCGCAGCTGTCATGGCCAGCATATCGTATGGTTCGCGACTTGAGGTTAGTCGACCATGAAACTTAGTTCCATACCAAGATGCAATGCCGCGTTTGTCGTATCCTTTTGCTGTTGGTAGTACGTAATATCGTTTGCCATGAATAACGTATGATTTTGGATTGCCATAACGACTTTTGGGTTCGTTGCGAGGGGTTGGGTTAGCTATATTGGCTACATTGATGTTTTTTGTGGGCGGACCATCTTGAGTTGTTTGTGTAGTTGTGTGGCAGCCTTGAGTTAATAGTGTGAACGCGATCAAAAAACAACTATAAAACAGATGCTTTAGTATTTTTCTTAATGTTATTGTTGGGTTAGTGTTAAGCTGCATGCTATCTTGTCTTCCTAGAATTAAGCTGTCATCATAGCGGATCTTTTCAAAGGTGCAAGTGACAAACTATGAATATGAATAAAAACTCCAATTGGGTATATGGCTATCATGCATTGCGGGCGGCTTTTGCAACGCATGCTGATTCTTTAGATGCATTGTATTTGCAAGCAGGCCGTGTCGATAAGCGAATAGATTCGATTAAATTATTAGCTAAAGAACATGGAGTTGTGCTTAATACTTTAAGTGCTAAATCATTACAGTCTTTGTTGGGTGATGGTGTTGTTCATCAAGGTATGGCGGCATCTTGTAATAGCCCTATAGATTTAGTTGAGGCTGACTTGCCTTTATTGCTTGCTGCACAAAAAACACCGGTAGTTTTAATTTTAGATTGCATTCAGGATCCACATAATCTTGGTGCTTGTTTACGCTGTGCCAATGCATTTGATGTGTGTGCAGTGATTGCACCTAAAGATCGTTCGGTCGCTATTAATCCAACTGTAAAGAAGGTTGCCTGTGGTGCTGCCGACTTGACGCCATTTATTCAGGTAACTAATTTAGCTAGAACATTAAAGCAGCTGCAGGCCGATGGTTTATGGTTAATTGGCACTGATGATATAGCAACAGAGAATATTTCACAGGTAGATATGACTGGCCCTATAGGTATAGTTATGGGTAATGAGGGGCATGGAATGCGCCGCTTGGTACGAGAACGGTGTGATTTTTTAGCTAGGATAGAGTTGCCTGGTGATGTCAGTAGTGTGAATGTTTCTGTTGCAACCGGTATTTGTTTGTATGAGGTGCAAAGGCAGCGTAGTGCTATTGTAAACCCGTAGGGCTCATAGTACTGGTAAATGATAAGTTGCATACTGCATTAATTTTGCTATGCTTTGCGCCTCTTGGAATAAGGTCAAATAGGAACCAATATGCATCCTTTATTAAATATAGCCACGCAAGCTGCAAGACAAGCAAGTAGGCATATTCTGCGCGGTTTTGACCAGCCAGATAAAATTGAAGTTACAGAAAAAACAGCAAATAATTTTGTTACTAATATTGATATTGAAGCTGAAAGAACAATAATAGAGCAAATCCAGCTGGCATACCCGTCTCATAGTATCTTAAGTAAAGAGCATGGCAGTATAGATGGCGACGAGCATTGTTGGATTATCAATCCAATAGATGGCACGACAAATTTCATTCGAGGTATCCCTCATTTTGCTGTTTCTATTGCAGTTAAAAAGAATGATAATCTAATGGTTAGTTTGATCTACGATCCAATAAGAAACGAATTATTCACTGCAAGTCAGGGTGCAGGCTCTCATTTGAATAATCGGCGACTAAGGGTTTCTGGCACAGCAAAATTAAAACAGTCATTAATTGGTACCGGTTGTAATTATAATAGCTCAGAGGCAGGGCAGCTTGATCCATATCTTGGTACTTTCAAAGATATGATTAAGTTAACATCTGGAATACGCAGGTCTGGCTCTTTAGCCTTAGATTTAGCTTATGTTGCATCTGGGCGTCTAGATGGATATTGGCAGGATTCATTACATGAGCGTGATATAGCCGCAGGTTCTTTAATGGTGCTTGAATCAGGTGGTATGCTGTGTGATTTTAATAATGAAAAAGATTACTGCACTAATGGTAGTGTTATTGCGGCAAACTCAAAATTATTCAAATCTCTTTCAACTAATATTATAGATAGCTTGCACGAACTATGATTTCAAACGATATATCATTAAATAAGATTCGTGTTATTTTAGTGCAGCCATCACACCCTGGAAATATAGGGGCTGCAGCAAGAGCCATGAAGGTTATGGGTATCAGTGAATTGTATCTTGTTAACCCTAAGCTTTTTCCAAATGAAGCTGCGATTAGAATGGCCGCTGGTGCCGATGATATTTTGCAGCAAGCTGTAGTCGTTAGCTCTTTGCCTGAGGCTTTGGGTGGCGTGGTTATGGCATTTGCGACTAGCGCTCGCTCACGTCATCTAGAATGGCCTATGTGTAGTCCAAAAGAGTGTGGTGAGCAGGCGGCCAAAGAATCGCAAGGCACTGTTGCATTAGTTTTTGGTCGTGAACATGCTGGTCTTACTAACGATGAACTGTCGTTGTGTCATAAACATGTTCATATAAATACTGATCCTGGTTTTAGCTCGCTTAATTTAGCTGCTGCTGTTCAGGTATTGTGTTATGAGGTTAGAATGGCCTGCTTGGAGTTAAGTTTAATAAAAGATGAAGGTCAAAATATCAAAGAAATATCTGGTCGTATTGTCAATGATCCAAATGAGGCGCTAGCTCACCATGATGAGGTGCTGAGCTTTATGAATTATTTAGAACAGTTATTGGTCAAAATAAATGTATTAAACCCTGATCATCCTAAAATGCTAATGAAAAGATTATATAGATTATTTGCACGTGCAAGGCTAAAAAAGAATGAAATCAATATATTAAGAGGTATTTTCAAGTCTTTGGATAACAAGTAATGCGGTGTGTTCTTTTGAATATAGTCAGTTCTTGTGTATAATGCGTCGCTTTTGCAACATAAACTGAGAGCAACTAAGTCGTGAGTAAAATATCAGAACCTGGTGACGGCCCATTTATTCCTGCCGGCGAGTCTTTACCTGAATTAACATTTAAAGCAATAATCTTATCAATTTTATTGGCATTAGTCTTGGCAGCATCCAATTGTTATCTTGCCTTAAAGGTTGGAACCACTATATCGGCATCTATTCCTGCATCGGTGATGTCAATTGGTATTTTACGATTCTTTAAAAAATCAAATATCCTAGAAAGTACTATGGTGCAAACAGCGGCCTCGGCGGGGGAAGGGGTTGCGTCCTCTATCTCTTTTGTCTTGCCGGGAATGATTATGCTACATTTTTGGAGTAATTTTCCTTATTGGCAAACAGTAATCATTACATTGCTAGGCGGTATACTGGGTGTGTTTTTTTCAGTCCCATTGCGCAGAATACTATTAAACCTGCCAACGTTAAAGTTTCCCGAAGGAACGGCTATTGGAAAGGTATTAACATCTTGTGCTGAGGGTGGAGCCAGTCTTGCTTCATTAACCTGGGGTGGTGCTATTGGAGCCTTGGTCGCTTTTTGCCAAGATGGTTTGCAGATCTTTACTAATGTTATGCAGGCATGGTTTCCGGTAGGTAGGTCTGTTGTTGGTTTTGGGATTGGCTTTAGTCCTGCTTTGGTTGCTGCTGGTTATATTATCGGTATTGATGTAGGGATTAGTTTATTTGCTGGTATTGTTATTGGTTGGTTTATTGCAATGCCTGTATTGTTCTTTTATATAGGTTATCAGCCTATTAGCGCAGCGCATAGTGCTTATAGTCAAGTTATGGATATGTGGTCAACACACTTAAGGTTTATGGGTGTTGGAGTTATGTTTGTCGGTGGTATTTGGACATTGATGCGTTTAATGAAACCCCTGCTTACTGGGTTTGCCGCATCTAGATCTGTGGAAAATATGGACGCT
>Ga0114933_10005726_pt1 | contig 11208 bp, 9 predicted proteins | sample 4SBtaG_FD_89691 | JGI IMG/M metagenome (GOLD analysis project Ga0114933, IMG submission 89691) | Deep subsurface microbial communities from Kolumbo volcano to uncover new lineages of life (NeLLi) - 4SBTROV12_W25 metaG | ecosystem: Environmental > Aquatic > Marine > Volcanic | place: Kolumbo... | reverse complement strand
GGACTTAGACCTTCTAAATACAAAAAATTAAATCCAATATCATCTCGAAAAATTGCTGAAAAAACCGAATTTGAACTTGCCAATAGACTTAGAAAAAGAGGTTATGCAGTTTGGTGTAATTGAGTAATTAAATTAACATCTTATAATGAAGTAACTAATACCATCTTCTTGTTCCCCTAAATAAAATTTAAAACAGCCATTATTCATACCCAACATCAGGATCTATAAAGTAATAATGTACCCATAGCAATTCATCTCTAACAAACTGCATAGTATAAGTCTGCTCATTCTTATCATAGATCCACCTTACAATTTGATTATTTCCCCATGTAGAATAAGCGATCTCCTTTTCAGTTTCATGGGATTTCAAAATCGGAAATAGAGTTGAAGAACCCATGGTGGAATCTCTAAAATAAATACAAATAACAGGTTTATCTTCCCCCGGAAAAGAATCTGTATAGTATATAATTCCTGAGGTTTTGTACTTCACCTGGTAATCTGCATTGTCTGTTCTGTAGGTAGCATTAAATTTTAAAGTATGCTTTAATGTCTGCCCTACTACAGCTGAATAGGTAACAGAAAAAATAAATGTTAGATAGATTACTGTTGTTTTCATTGTTAATTTTTCTTTATTAGGTTAATACTATATTCTTAATAAGACACATTATTGTAATTTTTGTTCTTCAGCTTCTTTTAGATAAGGTTTCATAGGAATCTCAAAACCTAGGTTGATCTGCCATTCAATGTCATTAGAAGAACATTTTCTTAGTGCAAGTAAAGCATCCCAGTCACTTATATCAAATACATCAATAACAGATAAAATCAATCTGGTATCGTTAAAATCACTCAGGTATTTTTTAAGCATGATTCCTATGTATAATTTGGTGCTATCCATTTATATTAACTATTGTTCATCATTATTTCGGTGCTTTCTTTTTCTGCTGTATTTCTTTTTACTATCCTGTTCCCTACTCACATACCTACCATCAAAAAAACCCTGAGCTTTTCTGTACTCACGAACTACACCCATCCTTAATTGATGTAATTTATTTTTAGATATGTTCTTTTTTCTTTTCATTTTATTAATTATACAAATATTTAACGCATAATAAATGCGTTATATTTTTTATTTAGCTATATTTATACATCATGTTGTAATAGATTAAAAAATGTCAATAAATAGTATATCTCAACAAGAAAGAATCAGAATCATGGACGAGGTTATTCATGCAGGAGTTAGAGCTCTGAACAGGTCTGCTGAAGCTGAAGATTTTTATGCCTATTGGTTTAGTAAAAATGGTATTTCGGACGAATCTAAAAAAGTAGAAAAATTCAACAACAGAAGGTTGCCAGATCTACCAGATTTTGCATTGGTCTTTTTTAAGAAGCTATGCGAAAGGAACGATTATGCTTTTGCAGACAATGGCAGATTCAGCCCCACAGATTATCCAAAGGGAAATAATGACAAACTACTATGGATCAATCAAAAAAGAACCATAGAAATGGATGTTGAGCTACTTAGGAAAAAACTGAGAGAAAACGAATCCGATCAACTTATTAAAGACATTTATGCATACGGCTATTTTTATAGTAACGGATTAGGCCTTGGAATAAGCGCTGTTGAAAGAAAACAATTAAAAACCATATACGGGCACGTAGACAACATGGTTCGTGTAGCTAAAAAACTTAAAGACAAAGAACTTAACAAAAGTATTGAAGCCATTCAGAAGTACAGGTCCAATCTGGCTACTGAAAACGTAGATGAATTCATCATGTACGAAAAAGAACATGGTAGCGAGAGTAGGTTTTTTAATGAACTATTTAACCTGATCACCAATGGAAGTAGTTGCATTATGGTAAGGCTAAACAACGATAACGAAATAATGAAAGTACATGCCTATCCCCTGTTTTTAAGACAGACCAACAATAGATGGTACTTATTGTATTTAGATGTAAAGTTACTGGACGATGCCATGCAACAGTTAAAAACAGGAAATTTAGAATTATTGTATGAATTGTATAACATGTGCCCTATGGACCAGATACAATCCATTGAAGACCAATCCAATAAATTGCCTCAAACATTAAAAGGAACTGCTTTGAGCTTTTTTAAACATGTTTTTGGAGTAATGAGACCAAGGTTAGAGGACAACCAAAAACCAGAAAAAGTCACTTTTAGAGTTGCCTCTAATAATGTATTTCTAATAAGAAGATTTAAATACGAAAATATGTTTCCTGGATTAACTCCAACAAAATCGGATGATAAATACCATTATTACGATGCAGAATTTTACATTACACAGGATGCAGTGAATAAAGTAATGTCTTATATACCTATATTAGAAGTAATAAAAGGAAAAACATTAAAAAAAGAGATCCGAAAGAGGGTTAAAAACATTAAATAATTATAGCGCATTTAATTTGCGTTAATTAATAATATAATTGTAAATGTAATTTATGCAAAAGCACCTGTGATAAGAATTTGAACTGTGTTGTGTATCGCAATGCTTAATTCAAAGTTGGTCCATTACACTTCGTTGTGTTATTTGATCATTTTAAGAGAAATACATCAAGATGTATTTTTGAGATATAGTTCACAATATAGCTACGCTATATTGCTAGTCTTGGCCTAAAGGCCTCGACTTTGAGAAATTTCACAGGTGCTTTTTATTAATTAATGAAACTTCATAAAAAACATATAGATCAAATAGTAAATATTCTTAAATCATCAAAGAACTTAGATGACTTAAGAGAGCTAATAGCGCTTACACATGAAATTGAAATCCAAAACAATATTTATTCTGTTGAAAATACAAATAGAATTACCTTAAAAAAGCTGAATCATTACTACTATAATCACAATAAAAAATACATCAATTTTAAAATTCCTAAAAAATCTGGTGGAGTTAGAGAAATAGTAGCTCCAGATAAAACACTTAAGTTTATTTTGCAAAAAATAAATCTTATTCTATCTAATATTCATCAGCCAACTATTCATAGCCATGGTTTTTTATTTGGACGAAGTATTAAAACCAATGCTCAAAAACACATTAATAAAAAATTTATTTTAAACATTGATATAAAAGATTTTTTTCCAAGTGTAAATTTTTATAGAATTAAAAAGGAGCTTCAGCAAAAACCATTTTTATTACAAGAACCATTTGCTAAGATCATTGCTAATTTTTGTTGTTTAAACAAAGTACTTCCACAGGGCGCTCCTACTAGTCCAATAATAACCAATATAGTTTGCAAAAACCTTGACATCAACCTTTCAAAAATTGCAAAAAAGTACAAACTAGATTATACTAGATATGCAGATGATATTACATTTTCTGGAAATAAATTTGTTTTCTCTAAAAAGTTATTCAAAGAGATTGAAAAAGAGTTAAAAAAAGAAAAATTTAAACTAAACCCAGAAAAAACACGAATACAAAATAGAAGTATGCGCCAAGAAGTTACTGGCTTAGTGGTTAATGAAAAAGTGAATGTTAATAGAAAGTATATTAGAAATTTAAGAGCACTAATTCACAACTATAAAAACAAAAAAAATGTGCCAGATAATGCTGAGTTTATCATTGCAGGAAAATTAGAATTCTTGAAAATGATTAGAGGGAAAGATGAGATTTACCAAAAATTATTTACTAAGTTTATAAAGTAGAAAGTTACTTATGCCAGATAATTCAAAAAACATAGAAATACATACTTACGATAATGAATTGTCAAAAATATATGAGCAAAACTTAGAGAACAATAAAAGCTTAAACCCTAATGAGGTAGATTATTTCAAATCCAAATCTAGCTATACAAAAGGCTATCAAACATTAAATGACAAGCTACAAAACCTTTCTATATTAAGAACTCAACATGAATACCTGTGTAATGAAGCAGGGCTAGCGGAAATTGCAAGATCTAATGAAGACTTAAACAAATATGCCTTTCATATTTACAGACAAATTGAACATTTATTAGATGAAATTTTCTTTCAAAATCCTGGAATAAAAAAAATAGATGAACTCCTCAATTTACCACCATGCAATGAAAGACTATTTGTCTCTAATTATGAACTATTAAAAAATAAATTTGCTAGAAGAAAATCTATTGTGAGTTTAAAAGTCAACATCAATAAACAAAAACCAATAATTAATATAAAGGATAAAGAAATAATTTTCAAACAATTGTTTTTATATGATCTAATAAACAATGGTTATCTCATAAAAAGTGACAAAGGGCAAGAAGTTTACAATAAAAAAATTAGTGGTTATCAATGGCCACAATTAAATGCATGGAATTCTATTAAGTATCATAGAGATAAATATGCCCATGCTAGAATTCATAATGAATTGTATATCCCAGTAGCAAATTATGTAGATCAATTTAACATTAACAATCCTCTAAAAATTTTAGATAGCAACTACTACCAATCTTATTTAGACACCATGTTATTTTTATATAGCGAGTATTTAAAAGATCCTCATTTTTAATACCTCAAATTTTACAACTAATGGCAGACGCCAAATCAATTATAGAAGAAATAAGTGATATCGAAAAAAATGCTCACGATAGGCACATTAAAAGAACTATCAATACTTTAAAAAGTATTAAAAGTGATTTAAACAAAAACGAAAAAGGATTTATCTACGAAATTATACAAAATGCGAATGACTTTCCGAATAATTTAGATAAAGTTAATTTAACATTTCAGCTATCAGACAAATGGTTATTAATATATCATAATGGAAGGGAATTTAGCGAAAATAACATTAAAGCTATTTGTGACATAAACAAATCAGATGAAGAGAAAAAAACAAACAATCAAACTATTGGGTACAAGGGCATTGGATTTAAATCCGTTTTTAAATTTTCTGAAGAAGTATTTATAAATTCAGGCCCCTTTTCAATAAAATTTTCTAAAATTATCACAGGTGAAGATTTACCATGGCAAATTACCCCTATATGGGTAGATCAAGAAGAATTTTCTAATTTATTTAACAATAATGAATTTAAGGACTTCAACTCCTCAAAAGTAAGTATTGCTTTGAGTCTACTAAAAAATAATGAAATCGAAAACAGTAAAATCGAAAAAAATTTAAATGAGGTATTTGAATCTGAAATAAGCTTCTTATTCGTTCCTAAAATATCTACATTAAATTTAATAAATCCATCAGGTGAAACAAACACGCTTAAAAAAGAAAATAATAATACTGAATTAACTATCTATAAGAACGAAGAAGAAAATTCAAAATTTATAACATTTGAAAAAGAATTTCAACTAAATGACATACTTTCAGATGAAGAATTTAAAGAACTTCAAAAAGAATTAGACAATGATGAAGTGCCAGAAAAATGGAAAGGAATAAGAAGCATTAAGATTCAGTTTTTAAAGAATAAAGATCACAATAAAGTATATGACAACGACATATTTTGCTACTTACCTACTAAAGAAAACTATAGCTTTCCTTTCCTTGTAAATTCTGATTTCATACCAGACTATGCTAGAACTCACTTATTAGAAGAAAATCTTCTTAATAAAATTATCTTTAAAGAGATAGCGAAGTCACATATAGATTGGTTAAAAAATCTTTTAGAAAATGAAGATTGGGATAATTTCTTTGAATTATTAATAGAAAAACAAGATCATCAAGAATCGAAAATCTTATACACTGAATTCATAAGTGAATATGAAAATTGTTTAAAAAATAAAGCATTTATTTTTGACATTAATAATAATTTCCAACTACTAAATAACTTGGTATACGATGAAACCAGCATTTTTAACACAAAATTATTTAAAGAACATCAAGAAAAAATCACACAACCATATTGGTTAAATAATAAAGAAATAATTTCCTATTCTTTAAGAGACATAAAAGACAAATTCATAGAAAAAAATTACCTATTAAAGATCACAAAATTTGAAAAAACTGATTTAGAGTCTTTATTGAACACTGATGAAATAAAACAAATTTTATTAAACCATAAAGATTTATCAATTAACACAATTAAAGAGTTTTATGAATGGGAGAATACTAAATCTGAAGAAGTACTTAACTATTTAAAAAATATAGAATTAATACCATCACATTCAGATGAAAACACATTTTACAGCCCTAATGAAATCACTATAGGTATTAAAGAAGAGTATAAAAGTCTTTTAGATGAACTAAACATATACAAAATACCATCGTCATCATTGGAATCTGAGTTAGTAAAACTTTTTAACTTTTCTGAGATAAAAGAAACTCTTGAGATAAAGACTTTTTCCACAGAGTCTATTATGGAATCAACATTTATTCAAAACATGAATATTGACAAATTAATGATTAATGACAATGATGACTTAAACATTAAAAGCCAAAAAATAGACTCCTGTAAATTATTATGGAAATTTATTATTGAATGTTATTTAGACCAAGATTTTGATAAAGACAAAATCAACTCAACTTTTAAATGCATACCAATAGTGAATATTTTTGATGATACTATTTTACTCGAAAACAGCAAGATTCAAAAAAAAGACAATAATGATTTTCAATTTAGTATAAAGAATTTCATGCCTAAAAGTGAAAATATATTTAATATTAACGAATATAAATTTGGAAACAATAGGGATGAAATCATTAAAATTTTCAAAAAAATAAAGCCTAGCATTGAAAAAGATTCTAAGGATATTTTTAATGAAATAAGAGAAACAATCAATACATTAAATTTTGAATCAATTATTAATAATTTAATCCCTGAAGATATTTTCAAAATTGCTGATGAGTTTTTTGAATTCTATAAAAACAATAAGTTTGAACGGTTTCCTGATCAATTACCTGTTAAAACTATTCATGGGATTGAACCTAGTAAAGATGTGTATTTTTTAAATAAACAAACACCTATTGAATATACTGGATTAAGAGCTGAAAATATTTTTAAAATAAATCCAAAGACTCCTTTTTTAAGTCATCAATATTATAAAGATAAATCGTCTGAAGACAAAAAATTAATGACTGAATTTTTTAAAGAATTAGGTGTGTCTTATGGATTTAAAAAACATACATACTATAATGATGAAATAATTATAATTAAAAATTATTTTTCAGAAAGTACTATTAGAATTAACTCTAATTTTAGTTTTACTAATGGATATAATTTCCATATAAAAAATTCAATTTGCATAGTATTTAAAAATTTAGAAACTATATTTTCCAAAACAGAATCAGCAAATATTTTCCTGCAAGAATTAGGTGAAAATCCAAAAAAACTAATCGGAGATTATGAATACATTGCTCATAATAGAGGTTTTACAAATTCTACTAGAAAAAGAACAAACATAAATATTCAGTTTATTAAAAATCATGAATCAATTCCTGTAAACGGCTGTTTATATAAACCATCTTCCATTTTACGTTTAGAATATAAAAATTATAATCTTGAAAATGCTTTGTTCTATGATTTTAGAAACCCTTACAAACAAAATGAATTAGAAAAACATTTAAGGTTTAGAAGTCTAAGTCCAATTGAAATATGTGATTGCATATCATACTACAACAATGGCACATCCAATTTAAATGATTACATAAAATTTGTTAATGATGAACTTTTATATTTAACTTCTAGTGAAGAAAAAATAAATATATTCAGAGATAATTTAAAATTAAAATCATATGGAGGTAATTTAATTCTTGTTAAAGACCAATTCTTCATTGACAAAAGTTTAGTAGAAAAAAACATTTTAAATAGTTATAAAAAAGACAATCGTTTTTTAAATGTTGAAGGCTTTGAAAATGCCATTATAGATAAATTAATAGAAGCATTAGGTCTCAAGGCTATCAACATTGATAACCTTTTTATAATAGAATCTGAACAAGAAATTATAAATGAAGATTTAAAAGAAAACATTAAAAATGCCTTGCTGGAAAATGTCGAAACTAATGAGACAATTGAAGAATTATTTGAGAAGTACACTATTATTAAACAACCAGATTTAACTATTTCATTTGATAACTACAATGAATACATTGAAGCTATACCATTTTATATAGACAACGGAAATAATAAAATATATTTTCAAAATAATTTAGATTTACTCAACGCCATTAACGAAGTTCTCGAAAATTCAATTACTCCACTAATAATAAGTAGAATTAATAAACAATTTGCATCTCAATCTGAAAATGAAAATAGTTCTGAAAATGATGCTGAAGACAATAACGAAGATGTGAATTTAGAAGTAATTTATTCAGATGAAGAAATAACATACTTAGAAAGCATAATAACAGGAGAAATAGATTTTAATAAGTCAGATCAATTTAGCATTAACAAAAATGCTTTATTCAGAGCTATTTTATATTTAAAAGAAATCGGATATACTATAAATGATGAATTAGCGGGTAATTTTGACGGAGAAAATGAAAAAAAATTTAGAGACGGAAATGGAAATATTCACAGCTTCATTATTAGATCTGCAGTAAAAGGAGTCTTGTTCTTAGACCCATCTAGTTGGGAAAAACTGCCTAATTTGAAAACTTTTCTACTGATTTATTTAGGACAAAAATCATTTATAAGAATTGACAACAAAGAAGATTTAATTAACAAATTTCCAGAATTAAACAAATTTGGGCTTGTAAGAGCATCCCCATTAGAATCATCTCAAGAAATAAAAGTTAAAGACTTTGACGATTTATTATTTGAGCGTGAAGACGAAGATGATTTTAACGATTTAAAATATGAAAAATATCACCTATTATTTTTAGTTAAGAAAAATCAAAGAACACAAGATTTGATGAATTTAGTAGATGTTTTTACTGATTTAGGAGGTGATAACGATTCGGAATAATGTTTACAATGGAATTATCAAGAAAACAACAAGTAGAATTTTACAAAAGAGAAATTGAGGCTATTTTACAAGAATATGAAATTTATTTAAAAACAGGATGCAATGATTTATTAGAAGCAGGTGAACTTTTTGTGGGTAAATATGAATTTGTTGATAGAAATAGAGGGAATATTGTTTTTAGTTTTAATAAGAATAATATTCCATCAATTAAAATTCCATACACTGCATTAAGCATGAAAAATGAATTTTCATCACCAGAAAGATGGAATAATTTATCTTACAGTAATCTAAGACCAAAAGCAAGAAAATCTTCTGACTCATTACCAATATATTATTACGAAAAAACTAATAACAACTCAATTATGATTGGGTTTCATGAAATAGATATAGAATTTGAATCTTATTTAAATAAAGGACAGAATGTAATCTTTGGAAAAAAAGACCCTCCTATTAATTATCTTAAAAACCTAATAGAAATAACAAATAGGTTAAGTCCTGAGTCAAAAGCTGGAAATATTTTAGATTTTAATTACCAAAAAATTAAATTCAAACCTGAACTTAGAGAAGACTCTGATGAATTTACTAATTATTATAAAAATGAATTAATAGAAAAAGATATTACAATAATACAAGGGCCTCCAGGAACTGGAAAAACTACCCTTATAGCAAACATATGTAAACACCTATTAGATAATGACAACTCAGTTCTTTGTACAACAATGGCAAATGTATCTTTACTAGAGCTAGCATCAAAAGAGATTTTAATTGGGAAATTAATCAACGGTCAAATAAAAAAAACAAATCTAAATTATACTGAGAAAAAAGCTTTACCAAAGTTATTAATCTCTAAAGAAATAAAATCTGAAAAAGGTGTACTCTTATTAACTACATATTATAAAATGTCTCAAGAGGCAGTAAAATTGCCAAACAATCCTATTTTCGATTACATAATTATTGAAGAGGCGAGTCAAACCTTTTTAGGAACAATTGCAGCTTGTCGTTTATTAGCTAGAAAACTAATAATTGTAGGAGATCCAAAACAATTACCTCCGGTAATTAATCAAAGGAATCCAGAATTAATTAGTAGAGACATTGTTATACTTACAAAAAGCCTTGAATTTTATGCTTCTAATACTACATGCCCAAAATTCAGATTAACATCTACATATCGTTTAATGAATAGAGCTGCAAAACAAACTGGAATTTTCTATGAAAATACTTTAGTATCAAAATCTACAATAGATTCAAAAAATAATATTTTTAATCACATACCTTCAGACTTTAATATAAAAGGTGGTACTTCTATTAAATATTTAGATCTTTTAAATAATAAAGCCTATTTACAATACATTCAAGATATCATTAAAAAACTACTATCAATCAATAAAATTATTGAACAGGAACTTTCAATCAATAAGGAGGATTATAAAATTGCAATACTCTCTCCTTATAGAGATTCAGTAAAAAATTTAAGAAATACAATCTATCCAAAATTTACTAAATATGTACAAAACATTGAAATAAACACTATAGATAGTATCCAAGGCATGACAACACATTTCACTATTTTATTCATACCATACAGAAATGAAAGCTTTTCATTTAATCTTAATCGTTTTAATGTTGCTACAAGTAGATCTATGTTGTGCACTTTAATAGTTACTGATGAAACTTATAAACAATTTAATCCAGCTAAAGATTTTGTTGCTAAGTATTTAGATTCAATTAATAACATCTAAATGATTTGTAACTAAATCACTTTATAGTGTTACACTGTTAAACCCAATCCATGCAACAATTCCCCCGTCTTTTCTTCAATATTGAGTTGCTTTCAAATAACAAGACTTTTAAAATGGGAGCCTACAACCCATTGGGCAATCTTTGGTTATTCAATCATTTCAACCACTTACATATTTACAGACATATCATACATTATCAGGTAGACAATCCAAAAGGTCTTGAAAAACCAGTAAGTAAGCTCAGAAAGAAATTCCAGAAAACTGGCGAATTAATAGAATACCTTACTTCAAAGAATTACTTCTATCAGCATTTCGAATTAGAATTTACCAATTATTGGAAAATTAAATCTGAATATGGCATTGATCTTATTTTCCACACCAATTCACAAGAAGAACGGGATGATCTTATATGTAAATTGTATCAAATAGAAGGCATAAAAGTTAATAAAGAAGCCATCAGTCAGTTAAAGTGTAATCATACCTATGAAACCGATCTTTATGGTAATTTTAAAATAGTCCCAGACAGCTGGATGCCAGACGATTACTGGAATGAAGAAACCATGGAAAAATGGAGAAGATGGTACTCAGATAATATACTTAACAAACATTGAATGAAATTCACCACCGAACAATTAAACAACGTCCTGG
>Ga0114933_10005725_pt1 | contig 11210 bp, 10 predicted proteins | sample 4SBtaG_FD_89691 | JGI IMG/M metagenome (GOLD analysis project Ga0114933, IMG submission 89691) | Deep subsurface microbial communities from Kolumbo volcano to uncover new lineages of life (NeLLi) - 4SBTROV12_W25 metaG | ecosystem: Environmental > Aquatic > Marine > Volcanic | place: Kolumbo... | reverse complement strand
GTCCCATTCCTTATTACGATCTGGCAGCAGATACCTCGGGGTCCCATCTCGGCGCATTCGATGTGACGCTCCCCGGTTACGGTGTTGCGATCTTCATCACGCAGGACAATGCGGCTCTCAATCTGGGGCCACTTCCGGCGCTGCCTTATGGTGCGGTTTACACGGCGAATGAGGACGAGATCAGCCTTGCTGATGAGGTGGTTCTCGATCAGAATTATCCGAATCCATCGTCGGGCCGCACCACTATAGCTTTCAACCAGCCGCGACCTGCCGAGGCCCGTCTGGAGGTCTTTGACATGCTGGGGCGCAGAGTCGCGATGCTACTCGATCAGTACGTACCTGCAGGCTCCCACAGTATCGGGTTTGACACGCGCTCGTTGCGCAACGGCACCTATTTCTATCGACTGACTACGGACCGAATCCAGATCAGTCGAAGTATGACCATCCTCCGCTAGCTGGTCTGTATTAACCAGAAGATCCTATGCTGCAAAGTCAGAAAAAGCTAACCCCGTCGTTTTTCATGCTGCTCAGCCTCCCGGCAACAGCGATGGGATTCGCACTTTCAGTCCAGATATCGGCACTCAGTTGGATTTTGAGTACGAAATACCATCTGGATATCCATGAGATCGGGCTGGTCTGGGCCGCCGGTCCCATTGCCGGAATCCTCGGACAGGTGGTTATTGGCATCGTATCGGACAAAGTCTGGTTCTGGAACGGGAGAAGGCGGCCCTTTATTTTGATCGGAGGAGTGATCGCTACCCTCATGCTCCTTGCTCTGCCCAACATCGATGTTATCTCGGCGGCGATGGGCACAGAGGGAATCTTGGGTGTGGCGATAGCGGTGGCCCTGACGCTAGATCTGGCGATCAACGTCAGTTTCAATCCGACCCGCTCGATTATTGCGGACGTGACGCCCGAGGGTGTGAACCGGACCAAGGGCTATACATGGATGCAGACGGTATCAGGAACGTTTGGCGTCCTTGCCTACGCCGTGGGAGCCATCTGGAATAACTACCTCCTGATTTACTCGGGGGCTGCACTGGTTTTTCTGTTCTCAGTTGTGCCGACCTTTTTCATTACCGAGCCCAAAGAGTTGGACTCATCTGAAGACGCAAGCGGAGCTGGCCCTCCATTTTCGTTCTCGGAACTGATCAGCACGACGCGTCCCTTATGGGGCTTTTTCATCTATTCCGTCTGGGCGATGACGTTGAGGGTCCTGGATTGGTCCCCCGGCAATCATTACGTCGAATACGCTCTGGGGGCGCTGACCATATTTCTGATAGCGGAGGCCCTTCTGAAAAAAGAGACGGGCCTGTCAAAAGAAGAAGCCTCCGACATTGGATTCAAGAAAATTCTGGCTGCCCATTCGTTCACATGGGTCGGCGTGCAGACCATGTTTGTCTATATGTTCGCCTATGTGATGTATGAAATGCCTGACTTGGCCGATGTACAGATGGGGCGCGTAGTGTCCGTGAGTTTTTTGGTTTTGAATGCGGTCGGAGCTGTCTTGCCTGCATTCGTTCTCGAGCCCATCACCGAAAAGATCGGTCGCATTCGTACCCACATGATTTGTATGTCGATTATGGCCGCCGGGTACGCGGGAATCCTGTTTCTCGGATCAACGCCAGCCATGATTTACATCATGATGGGCGTGGTTGGTGTCGGATGGGCAGCTACAGTAAGTCTACCGTTCGCAATCATGTCTCAAAAGGTCGATAGCGCCAAAATGGGTCTGTACATGGGCCTGTTCAATCTTTCGGTGGTGCTTCCCCAGCTTGTGGCGAGTTTGGGAGTTGGCGAGCTCGTAAGCCAGGCTCCAAACAAGAACGTTGTTTTTGTGATCTGTACAGGGTCGCTGCTCATCAGCGCACTCAGTTGGCTATTGGTAAAGGAAAATGAGTAGGATATCGACGGCTTTCCCGCTGGTCACCAGCCTGTTTTTACTTCTGGGGGTTTGCTCAAATCCGCCATCCGAAAAGGAGCTTGCGACCCGGTCACCTGCAGCCGGTGGCGTGATTGTACACCTGTTCGAATGGAGATGGGACGATGTGGCGATCGAATGTGAAGAAGTTCTCGGTCCAGCCGGATTTTCGGCCGTCCAGATCAGTCCACCATCGGAAAATCACGTGATCGGTGGCCGGCCATGGTATGAACGGTATCAGCCTGTCAGTTATCAGCTCGAAACCAGAAGTGGGTCGCGCGAACAGTTCGCCGACATGGTCTCGCGATGTGCCGCCGCCGGGGTGGACATCATCGCAGATGCTGTAATCAATCACATGACGGACGCTGACCTTCAACATGAAACGCTCCAGTTCTCAAGCAAGGGCACGGCAGGTACGAGGTTTTCATCGTTTTCTTATCCTGGCCTGTACGAATACGATGACTTCAATCATTGCGGGCTCACGGCAAACGATGATATCGTAGACTGGGAGGACGCGACCCAACTTCGTGAATGTGAACTTGTAGACCTGGCGGATTTGGACACGCGATCGTCGAGCGTTCGCTCCACGCTCGCCTCCTATATACGGGACCTTGCATCTCTGGGGGTCAGGGGTATTCGGATCGATGCGGCGAAGCACATGTATGCCGAGGACATTGCTGCAATTCTTGAGGAAGCCGAATTCAGCGGCTACGTGGTGCAGGAGGTGTCACAAGGCCCCATCGATCGACGTGTTTATTATGCCAATGGAGATATCACAGTATTCGATTATGGGTACGACATCCATAACGCCTTCAAGTCGGGAAACCTGGCAAGTCTGAATGGCGATGCATCGAGGTGGAGCGTTTACGATCCGTCAGATGTGGCATTCCTCTTCGTGGACAATCACGACACGCAACGTAATCCCGGTGTCCTCTCCTATCGGGATGCAGCCATGTACGAGCTCGCCCAGGTTTTTACGCTTGCGTGGCCTTTCGGGCGGGTACGGGTCATGTCCAGTTTTGAGTCGGAGGGACATGAAAATTCACCACCCTCATTTGCTGACGAGACCATCAAACCCGTTTACGGAGATGATGGCGACCAATGTGGTCAGGGTGAGTGGGTTTGTGAACACCGTTGGCCGGGCATATCTGGCGCCGTTGCGTTCAGAAATGCGACTGCAGACTATCCGGTCGTTACCAACTGGTGGACCAACGGAAGTGATCAGATTGCCTTCGGGAGAGGAGAAGCAGGATTTGTAGCTATCAACGCATCAAGTGGACCGATGTCGGCCGAACTCAACACATCCCTTTCGGCAGGTACCTATTGCAATCGAGTGTTCAGCGAGGACTGTCATGAGATCGGGGTTGACCCGAGCGGTATTGTGTCGCTGGAATTAGGCCCGATGGAAGCGGTGGTAGTGGACCATATGTCCCTCAAAGACTGAATTCAGCCTCGGATCACATTTCCCAGTAAATTTTGACCGTATCTTTGCCGCATGAATGATCAACTGACAAATTCTTGGTCAGATCTGGGCAAGTTCTGGACTTTTGCCAATGTGCTGAGTCTTTCCAGACTGGTAATCGTGCTACCTGTCACGTGGCTGATCGTGACAGGAGGACCCCTGTTCTGGGTCATGATTCTGATTCTGCTTGCGATCGCGACCGATTATTTCGATGGTCGCGTAGCCCGTTGGTCACACACGGTTTCGGAATGGGGAAAGGTCCTGGACCCCATGGCAGACAAGATTGGTGGAGGGATGGTCATTGCGGCTCTGGTGATTGCCGGAAGTCTTCCGCTGTGGTTTGTCCTTTTTCTGGCAGCCAGGGATCTGGCGATTCTCGCCGGCGGGGCCATTGTCAGGGCCAAGACAGGGCGGATCGTAATGAGCATCTGGGCCGGAAAGGTCGCCGTGACGGGTGTGGCGGTCACTGCTCTGGCCGCACTTCTGAGGGCGGATGCACCGGTACTCGAGTTCTGCATCTGGGCTACAGCTCTTTTGTTGGCCTATTCCTTCTTCAAGTATCTCGTACGGTTTTTTGCCTATCTGAAAGAAGGTCAGATAATCGAGGATCCAGAAGGGGTAGAAGAGAGTTCGGCCTCCGTTTGAATATGAAAATCATCGGTTTGATGTCTGCCGGCTGAATTGAAATCCGTAGATCGGCAACACCCGAGCAAGACCACCCACCGGATCTGATTTATGGGCCTTTTCGACAAAAAGAAAGAACAGGAGTCATTGGAATCGGGACTCGAAAAGACCCGTTCCTCCTTTTTCGGCAAACTGAACAAAATGGTTCGGGGCCGTGACCAGGTCGACGAAGACATCCTCGATGATCTTGAAGAGCTGCTGGTTACGAGTGACGTCGGAGTAAAAACGACTGTTGATATAATTCGACAGGTCGAAGAGCGTGTCTCGCGAGACAAGTTCGTTTCGATTTCTGATCTGAACTCCCTGATCAGAAATGAAGTCAGCAACCTGCTTCTCTCCGACCTACCCGAGCAGCCGATTGATTTCGCCGCACCGCTTCCCAATTCACCCCACGTAATCATGATCGTTGGTGTCAACGGTGTTGGCAAAACGACGACGATCGGAAAGATGGCAGCTGGGTACAAAGAGGCAGGAAAGTCTGTCCTACTTGGTGCCGCCGATACTTTTCGCGCCGCAGCGACCGAACAACTGGAAATCTGGGCTGAAAGAGCGGGTGTCGAGATCATCAAACAGGGCCATGGGGCGGACCCGGCGTCGGTCGCATTTGATACGCTGGCTGCAGCCAATACCCGCTCCTCAGACGTCGTTTTGATTGATACGGCCGGCCGGCTTCATACCAAAGGCGGATTGATGGACGAGTTGTCGAAGATCAAACGCGTCATGGATCGTCAGATTTCGGGAGCGCCACACGAGGTCCTCCTCATTCTGGATGCGTCGACTGGTCAGAATGCCATCCGTCAAGCTGAGGAATTCACCAAGGCCGTAGAAGTGACCGGGCTGGTACTCACAAAACTCGACGGCACCGCAAAAGGGGGTATTGTGATTGGCATTTCAAATGAGTTCCAAATACCGGTAAAATATATAGGTGTGGGAGAAGGAATAGACGATCTGCAGGTTTTCGACCGATCACGCTTCGTTGAAGCGCTTTTCGGGGCAGAATAGGACGAATCACTCCACCTGATCCGGTTCGAAGTCATTCCCAAACCATTCATCCTGAAATAATGACGGTCTGTTGTCCAGCAATGGACTGTGACGGTCTTTCGACCGATATTTCGTATCGTGACAAGTCCCTCTGGAGACTTCTTGACTTGCCGATGGGCGGACCGAAGAGGTTCGAGGACGATTGTCCTGTTACCACGGTACTCAGAGTAACCGGAAGGAATTATACTTCGAACTAACAAGCACTGAATGACAGCGCGCTAAAACATCCTCGAAATCGGTCCCGAAATTTGGGATCATGGTGGACGGGGTTTTCAAGAAACGGAGATGGAGAGAAGAGTATCACATAAGCCGGTCGCAGCAGCAACCCGCATGATTCGAGGAGAGAGGATACTTTTCGGCTGGGTCCGCCGGATGGGTGCACTGGTCGTTCTTGCTCTGGTCGTTTCTACCCTGGCGCATGCTCAAATAGTCGCCCCTGATTTCGAAGTTGACGTCATTTCGGTCAAAGGAGAAAACTCCGCAGCCGAGACGCGTGTTGATATATACACGCGTGTCCCGATAACCCAGTTGAGTTTTATAAATACTCCTGATGGATTTACGGCGGGGTACGAAGTCAAGCTTGATGCCATTGAATGGTCTGATGATGACCGACTTCGCAATGTGGTTCGCTCTCCGATTTGGGATGCCAGCCTGATTGTCAATTCATACGCTGAAACACAAGCTGACGCCAATTACGATTTTACCACCCAGTCTTTATCTCTGATTCCTGGCAAGTATCTATTCGAATTCGAGGTAGCGGACAGGAATTCAAATCAGACGTATGTTCGCAGTCTGCCCGTTGTCGTAAAGGCCATGGACGCTGATGTCGCACTATCTGACATCACGTTGTTGGAATCTTACGACGAAGACGACTTTACCATTGTGCCACGCGTCAATTCCCGCGTCGGTAGTGATGAAGGCGGCTTCAGAGTGTTCTATGAAGTCTATTCAGAAATTGAAACGGACCTTTCCATCGTTCAGGAAATTCGCCGAACCCGAGAAGATGGAAGTGCAGCCGTTATGCCGGAAGACGTATCGGAAGGAGAAATTGTCGATACCGATCTCGTCTACACCAAGGAAGAAGTCGCTACGCTGAGAAATTCCAAGAATCAGTACATCGTCACTGTTCCAATGGAAGACTTTCGAGTTGGAACGTATTCCATGCGGGTTACACTGGTCGATCCGGAAAACGGAGAAGAGGTCGATTCGTCAGAACGTCAATTCGTAGTTCAGTGGAATGGCTTGTCTGATCATATTCAGGACATTGACGATGCCATCGCACAGATGGAGTACATCGCTGAAAAACGTGACTTGAATTTCATTCAGGATGCCCCGAACCAGGTCGAACGGGTGCAGCGCTTCCGCAATTTCTGGGACAAGCGCGATCCGACTCCCGGCACACGCCGCAATGAGCGGATGGAAGAATATTATTATCGTATCGCTGCCGCCAACCAGAATTACGGCGCAGTCCGTGAAGGTTGGAGGACAGATCGAGGATACGCGCTCGTACGTTTTGGAGAGCCTGATCACGTTCGTCGCAAGCCGCACAGTTTCGACTACGAGCCATATGAGATCTGGGTTTATGAGAGGGTAGGTCGACAGTTTATTTTCGTGGATAAAACCGGGTTTGGCGATTATGAGCTGCTCGTACCGGTTTGGGATGAGCGCACGAGACTGTATTAGATCAGACGTACACTCGAATGGATATTGCGCGCCCATAATGAAATTATGGGCGCGTTTTTTACGTCCAAACGATATTCTGACCAGATCGCGGCTGTTTCCTTCAGCTTGTTTTCGTATTGTGTCGGCTTGCTGCCGAGAGACCCTTTAACTGCATGACGGACGTATCTGCAAACGACTCATCCCACGCGCGAATCGTATTCATGGGGACACCCGTGTTTGCGGTCCCATCACTTGATGCTCTGGTGCAAGCCGGCCTGACTCCAATCGCAGTAGTTACGGGGCCTGACAGGAAACGAGGAAGAGGTCAGGTTCTGTCACCCACACCGGTCAAAAAGGCTGCCATTCGTCATGGCATCAAGCAGGTTCTTCAGCCGGAAGACGTTCGGGAAGAGAGCTTTGCTGACGAAATTTCGGCGTTGAATCCGGATATCATCGTAGTTGTAGCATTCAGGATTTTGCCTGAAACGGTGTTCGCTACTTCCCGTCTGGGGACATTCAACTTGCATGGGTCATTGCTGCCTCGTTACCGGGGCGCGGCTCCTATAAATCACGCCATTATGTCGGGGGATTCTGAGACTGGCGTCACAACTTTTTTCCTTCAGAAAAAGGTTGATACCGGAAATGTGATCATGCAGCGGTCCATGTCCATCTCGGAAAATGAAACGGCTGGAGAGGTTCACGACCGAATGATGCTGCTCGGGGCGGACGTAGTGGTTGAAACCGTAAAACAGATTCTGAATGAGAGTGTCACGCCCTATGCTCAGGATGATTCCATGGCGAGCGGCGCTCCGAAGATATTCCGGGACGATTGCCAGATAGATTTCTCGATGAATGCTGCGCACGTTCACAACCAAATTAGAGGCCTCTCTCCATCACCGGGAGCATTCAGCTTCCTGGACGGGAATCAGATCAAGATTTTTCGGACTCGTCGAACACTAGGTACGGGTGAGCCGGGTGAGGTCGTGAAGGCTGACGAGTCTCTCGTGATAGCGTGTCGGGAAGGCGCGCTTGAGGTTGTCGAACTGCAACAGGCCGGAAAACAACGAATGAAGGTGGCGGATTTCCTGAGGGGAAGCCGGGTGAATGTCGGTCAGAAATTTCAGTCGAACTGATATGGAACCTCGAAAACTCGGATCAGGAGGAGGAAAAACGCCGTCATTTGTACGGCCGTTTCTGCATGCGCTCAACCGTATGCAGGCCAACGAAGTCCTTCGTCCGGGACAGTATGTCGACAGGGCACAATCACTGCTGATTGAGAAACTTGGCGACAGTAACGAAGAGTGCTCCAGGTACTTCTGCAAAGGAGTTGTCGGGATTATCGCCGACCACACACACTATTTCGATGGCTTCGCACTACTTCTTCGGCTTCAGCAAGGAGTAGCTGTCGCTATTCGGCGCAACGCGCTGGAAAGGTCTCGGGTTGTACTGGAAGGCGTAGTCGAGATAATTGATTTTGACGCACATGGCATGGATCAGGACGGATTGCCCGGGTTGTTTGCCCATCTGGTGGAAGCCTCTTCGTTTGCCGAAAGTGGACAGTTTGATCTGTGTATTCTGGGTGCGGTTCCTACGGGCCTGGGTGCCGCTTTTCATGGAGCCTGTGCTGTGGGAGTTCTCAGGGCGCTTCAATCACTCGGTCGTTCTGATGAGGAATCCCCCAGGCAGGCTCACGACGATGTCAGGGATCAGGCATTGCAAGCACTCGACAGCTGGTATGGAAATCGATTCAGTCCAGCCTACGTAATTGGATGTCTGTCCGAACACGATGGTCCGTTTCTTCTGGTGGACACGTGCACGCTGGAACACATTCCTGTTGAGTTACCGACGGGAACGAGGCCGGGATGGGCGGTCATCGAATGGTCGCGTGATTGGTCACCGACGATGCGAACCTTTGCAGCACGTCAATCTGCGGCAGCGCGAGCACTGGTTGATCTGCAGAAGAATGGATTTGAGAACATCGTCTCCCTTCGCGAACTGGAGCACCGGGACTTGGAAGGCGCCATAGATGCGGTACCCCGCCGAAGCAGAGCTATCCTGAAGCATCTCGTATCGGAAAACAGAAACGTTCAGAAACTGGTCGTGGCCATTCGAAAAAATGATTGGCAGTTTCTGGGCGCATTGATGTTAATCTCCCAGGCATCAAAAATGGCTGATTGGGATACCTCATCAGCATTTCACGAATTGGTCACGAACAAAGCGGAATCAGCGTCTTTGGAGGGTATATTCGGGATCGTTCAGACCGGAGAAGGCGGATGTATGCTCGTTGCGGGCCAGCCGTTTTCTCTACCCTCGTTTCTGGATGAAGTGCGGGATTCTGGTTCTGCACATACGAGTGAAGAGATTGAAACGTTTATCATCTAAAATTGCCGATGAGTACTGATTTTGACATTTCTGCGGTCAACGATCGCATAACCAAAGAGAGCGCTTTCGTTGATGATCTCCTGAGCGAGATTGGCAAGGTGGTGGTCGGCCAGAAGTATATGGTCGAACGCCTTCTGATCGGCCTTCTGGGCGATGGTCACGTCCTACTGGAAGGTGTTCCAGGACTGGCTAAGACGTTGACAGTTTCTTCCCTGGCAGGAGCAATAGGGACTCGTTTTCAGCGCATTCAGTTCACTCCGGATCTGCTCCCTGCTGACCTTCTTGGTACGCTCGTTTTCAATCCGAAGGAAGGAAGCTTTTCGATCAAGAAAGGCCCCATTTTCGCGAATGTGATCCTGGCTGATGAAATCAACCGATCTCCTGCCAAAGTTCAAAGTGCTCTGCTCGAAAGTATGCAGGAGAGGCAGGTCACGATCGGTGACACGACCTTCCCGTTGGAGGCACCGTTTCTGGTTTTGGCGACTCAAAACCCGATCGAACAGGAGGGAACGTATCCTCTGCCGGAGGCACAGGTCGACCGTTTCATGATGAAGATCAAGGTGGGATATCCTTCTAAGGAAGAAGAGCTGGAAATCATGCGTCGCATGGCTCGAACCGGTGATAAAAACGCGGTTCAGCCTGTGGTTACGCCCAAGCAAATTCTGGATGCGCGAGCCGTTCTGAACGTGCTCTATATCGATGAAAGAGTAGAAAAATATATCGTCGACCTGGTGGTTGCTTCCCGAGATCCAGAAGCGGTAGGGCTCGGAGTCCTGAAACCGCTGATTGAATATGGGGCCTCTCCAAGAGCGACCATCAATCTGAATCTTGCCGCACGCGCTCACGCTTTCCTTCAGCATCGTGCTTACATTACGCCGGAAGACGTTCGTTCGATAGCAATGGATGTTCTACGGCACCGTGTCGCAGTTACCTACGAGGCGGAGGCTGAAGAAATCACCAGCGAAGACATCGTGCAACGTATTCTTGATACGGTAGAAGTCCCCTAGCATCCCCAGACGATGGCTCGTCAACCCAAAACGTTCAAGAAAGAGTCCATTTCCGTCGCGTTCGCGATGGAACAGCTCCATAAATCGGTCGGTCTGCCGGTCAAAGAATTGAACACCGCGGGTGCGGATGCCAATCTCATAACGGAAAGTAATCTGCATCGGCCGGGGATGGCTCTGGCCGGCTATCTGGATCTGTTTACTCATCAGAGAGTGCAGATTCTGGGCAATACAGAGTGCCGCTTTCTAGCGAATCTGGATGATGAGGCTCGGGTCAAGGCTTTCAACTTCCTACTCAAATTTCCGCTTCCCTGTATCATCCTGACCGAGAATAACTCGATCGACGACAAGTTGATAGAGTTGGCTACGAACGCCGGTATTCCAGTCTTCATGACCGAGACGCCCAGCACGAAGTTCATGTACATGCTCCGGGATTTTCTGGAGGATCAGTTTGCTCCTCAGCAATCCTTGCATGGCTCGCTGGTCGATGTGTACGGAATCGGTCTGCTGATTGTGGGCCCGGCCGGCATTGGAAAGAGTGAGGTTTCTCTTGATCTGGTCGAGCGTGGTCATCGTCTCGTGGCAGATGACATCGTGATGGCGACCCGCAAGGAAGGCCAGGTCTTGATGGGCTCAGGTACGGATCTGGTGCAACATTTTATGGAGATTCGTGGACTGGGCCTCGTCGACGTGCGTGCCATGTTTGGTATCAGAGCCATTCGGTTTCAGAAGCGAATAGAAGTCGTCGTAAACCTGCATCCGTGGGATCCGGACGAGGAGTACACCCGCCTGGGCATGGTTGAAGAGACATACGACATACTCGGTGCTCAACTTCCTCTGGTCAAACTCCCGATCACACCGGGCAAGAACGTAACTGTTCTCTGTGAGGTCATTGCCATGAATCACCTTCTGCGGCACTACGGATATGATCCGGCAGAAGTATTTGCCGAGCGACTGGCCGAGCGCATTCGACAAAAAGGATCGGCCTCTGAGAATCCCGCGAGAGGGATTGAGTATTTCGAGCATGATTATGAGTGACGGGGTGGGTACCACG
>Ga0114933_10005721_pt1 | contig 11216 bp, 8 predicted proteins | sample 4SBtaG_FD_89691 | JGI IMG/M metagenome (GOLD analysis project Ga0114933, IMG submission 89691) | Deep subsurface microbial communities from Kolumbo volcano to uncover new lineages of life (NeLLi) - 4SBTROV12_W25 metaG | ecosystem: Environmental > Aquatic > Marine > Volcanic | place: Kolumbo... | reverse complement strand
GCGCGTCGCGGGACAGCGACTACCTCGCGTCCACCCCGCCTTTTTTTTGTTTTCCTTTTCCTTTTTCTAGATCTTCTTCTAGATCTTTTTGTCATATTATATATATATGAAGAAAAGAAGATCGCGCCGAAGAAGATCGCGCCGAAGAAGATCGCGCCGAAGAAGATCGCATAAAAAAAGGTACCGCCGCAGAAGATCGCGTAAAAGAAGGCGCGGTGGCGTAGGGTTTCGCAATAGCGCCCCGTTGAAAAGTGTTAAAAAACCTTATGATTGTCCTTGTACAGAAGAAAAAAGAATTATAAGAGATTTAAGAAAACAATTAGAACCACCAATCCCCGACACCCCAGGCACCCCCCCTCCGGAACGTAACCCATTTCATGAAGATTATGAAGGATCGCCCCTCACGCCCGCCCACCCGCGCCCCCGCCACCGCCTCACGCCCGCGAGCGGCCGGCGCCTCTGGTCCTGAGTCACCGTTCTAAAAAATTTAGTAGTATATATATATATATGTCAATTCATAACGCAAGCGATATGGGCATTCCCTTCAGCCCCTCACCACCACCACCTGGGGTTGGGACACCACCACCTCGCTCCATGTCTTTTACTGAAGGAATGGAAAATGAAGAGCGCCTCTACGCACCCCATCGTCGCAGACGTCTCAGGAGAACGAAATCTGCACCCGCGGGTAGGCGTCGGCGGCGCAGAACACGAAGAAGACGGCGTCGTCGTAGAACTCGGCGTAGAAGACGCCGCAGAAGAACGCGAAGAAGACGCCAAAAGCGCGGGGGAAGATGGTCGCCGTACAACAAAGATTGGAGCAGTCTCCCAAAAAACTATCGTGTCATGATCCAGTACCATGACCCTACCAAACGAGATAGTGCAGCAGGCTACAACGCCACCACGACCGGAAATTTTCAACTAAAGGATAATGTGTTTAAACGCATTGGAAAGGCACAAGATGGCGACGGCGGTCCAGATTCCATCGAAAAATACAGAGTGCATTCGGTATGGTTTTGGGACGAAACGCCACGTCTTGATGACGGCAACTACAATTCACAGGGCGGAAGACGTAGAACCCGCAAACAGCGCGGAGGAATATGCCCAAGTTGTATTGCTCCTCTAATGATACTCCCTCTTCTTGGAAAGAATAAGAAGAAAAAGGGAAGAAGAAGAAGAAGACCTTAAGCGTCCTTTGTTTTTTCACATATGTCACAATAGGTAATACGTTCTGTACGTTCAACATCGGTATCAATATAATCAGTAACCCAATTATGTTGACAATTCTTATCAATAACACCATTAATTTTGCGGAGTATTTCTTGTTTTTCCATTATATCACTTTTTAAAAACATAATTTCATTCTCTAATTTTTTTTTAACTAAAATTAGAGTATTTAACATTATTAAAGAAATAATAGAATTATATTTAAATGTATAAAACAATATTATTTTTATTATTGATTATGGTAGATGGGACATACCATAGAATAAAAAAATTCCGAGTGACAGATATAGTAGATGATTTTTTAATAAGAAATGATATAGTAAATTGTTTTAAAAGGGAAGAAGAGGAAGCATTATTTCTCAAATGTTGGAGAAATAATGAATTGGTAAATGTTGAAATATTTATCGAGTCAGATGGTTATCTTATCTAAAATATATCTGATGAAGAATGTTCTTAAAAGATTGGCTGTATTTTATTTTTGAAATATTTCCGTCAAAAAAAGTTTTAAAAAAAGTAGTATGTTTTTGAATAAACTTATTTATTTCCACATTTAATACTTTCCTACAAAGCTTTTTAATTTTAAGATTTCTAGAATATTGTATTAAATAATATAAATATATATAATCTTTTAGTATTTTTATTAATTCTTCTGTTCTTTTTTCACTTAAATAAAAATCTAAGGGCTTTTTCCCCTCGTAATAATCATTAAACATTGTTTGTATTTCTTCAGATAATTCTTGGAAGGTAGCATTAGAATCAATATAATTAATTATAGCAATATCTTTTAATATAATAGAAAATTTGGTTTCAAAGTGCTTTTTATTAAAATTAAGATTAAAAAATTCTTGAATTAAAAAGTGATTTTGAAGTGTTGAAAAATGCATCTTAAAATAAATATTATATAAATTGTATTTTTTTATTGGTAGATTTGTATAGGGATTTTTTAAATCCAGAATTGTTGGGAATAAATCTTCGCTGTTAGTTAATGCCTTTCGCCAACATTGTATTAAATCAGTTAATCTGAAAATATATTTTTTATTTTCATGTAAAATAATAATTTTTTGATTTTTGGGAAATTTATCCAGAGAATTATAAAATAAATCTTTATTCATTTCAAAAAGAGAAGCCTTTTTAAATCTGTATAAAAAGGCAAATTTTACAAATCCCAAATATATTTTTTGTGCTTTATTAAAAAGATCCCAAATATGTTCTTTTTGTTCATGATTAAGAAAGCCATTTATGATATAAAATTGTAATATTTGAAATTTAGATTGTTGCCATTTTGGAAGGCCCACAGTGTAATTTCCTATAATGGCAGAGTTTTTTTTTATAAAAACATCCAGATATGGATTTAATTCTTCATAATTATTTATTTTTTTGAGTATATAAAAAAATAAATTTGATTTCATTATAAAAGTATAATAAAAGTTGTTTATATTAAAATCCAGGATCATACTCATCATCTACGGTGCCCATATCAGTTTCTTTAATATTTTCTGTTGTATTGTTAATAGATAAACTCTGAGTAGAACAAGGATCATTGGGATTTTCCACTTTCAAAAGAGGATCCATATCTATTTCTTTTACAGTTTCCACTTCAGATAATTCTGCAATTTTATTCATATTTAATAATATTTCAAATGCAGATGTTCCATAATATCCCTTTTGTCCACACATAACATTTGCAGATACTCCTCTCATTTCGTCTAATTCGGCGTGTTTTGCAGCTCTCAAAAACATTTCAGGAGTTTCTTCAAAACTAGCCTTGGCGATTGGTCCAATATCATCATTATTAATGCCGTGTCTAAATATTGAACATAATTTTTTCCCAGAAGTCATTCGGTCGCAAAGAAGTCCAATATGATGATAATTAATATATGTTCCATCAAATTCTAAAACTTCTGTTAATTCGTTGAATATTGAACGCCTTGCTGCTTCAACGCCCAAAGTTCTGTATAATTCTTTTATATTATTACTAAAAGTTCGCGTAATATCTATATTATCTAATCCGAGAACTCCCATTAAATTTGTTCCAATTGTATCTAGTACCCATCCAGGTTCCGAAACATAATTGCCATTTTTATTTATAACACGATTGGGAACTTTTCGAATAATAACCTTTTTAATCCCCTTTATTCCTCTTAAAATAGTATTATTAAGAATATTTTCCTGTATATTTTTGAGTTGATAAATTTCATCAGCTTGATCTAATGATTTACTTTTTCTGTTTGTTAATGATTTATCAAGACGAATGCGCATAATAAGTTCATCAGAATTCATATCTGAATATATGCAAGATACATTTTCTTTATAACTATTTTCTAGAGCGAAATAAATATCGTCCATTGTGATATTTTTATCCAATAGAGCTTCTTTATTCAATTCTAATCTTAAAATCCAGCGTGATTTTTTGGTATTACCTTCTGCTCCTTCGATTCCAGCACAATCATTTATTAATTTTGAAAATTCTTTGTATTCCTCCATTAATATTTTATCTTTGGTTATTAGAGTATTCATATCATCGGGATCAAAATATATAGAAATACTGTCTGTTAAATCCCGTAAAACAGTATATTCAAGAGAATGCATTAATTCTCGCGCCTTTTGTTTTTCAGTTTCTTCAGATTTTTTCAAATAAATTGTCAATGATGGCGCCTTGGGATTTTCGGATAATGATAAAATTTCTTCAATTCGCGGAACTCCTCGCGTTACATTAGATTTTGAAGCAACTCCAGCAAAATGAAATGTATTAAGTGTGAGTTGTGTAGTTGGTTCTCCAATACTTTGTGCGGCAATAATTCCGACCATCTCTCCGGGATGAACCAATGATTTTTTATAATTGGCGACAATTACATTAAGTAGGATTGAAACAGCCTTCTTATTAAAATGTCTAACCATTAAAAGTTCCTTAGGAGATAAATGATATATTAACATTACCTTAAATAACTCGGTTGGTTTTGAATAGGTGAAATGATTTAACTTTTCCAATGTCTCCTCTATTTTTTCATATAATTCTAGAGGAGTTATATTTACCATTGAATCGCTCTGAATATTTAGTTGATTTTGAATATTATTTATAAGTCTTGAGAAATGGACAGGAAGATGTACTCTAATATCATCTTCATAATTGAAAATATTTTGCATTACCATATCTCTTTGTTCTAATATATAATCAATATGATGTTGTGTTTTTTGAATTAATTTATCTTTTTCTTTATTCATTGTTGTTATCGTTTTTTTAGTAAAATTGACTGTGTATTTTTCATCCTCAAAGTTATCTGTTGACATTTGGAAATGGGCATAAATTTCTTCAATACTCATTCTTGTAATAGGAAGAATTTGATTTTCAACACGTGTTGTATCTACGGCGTCATTTCCATATTTAAACTGAATAATTTTATTTTTATTATTTCTTACGGTCATATCATATCGTACCTGAAGATCCTCAAGACCCTTCACCAAACGCCTTTGAATATAACCTGTTTGACTAGTCTTCACTGCAGTATCAATTAAACCAACACGTCCACCCATAGCATGAAAATATAATTCTACAGGAGTTAATCCTTGAATAAATGAACTTCCAACAAATCCGCGAGCTTCTGGCGAATCATCAAATTTGCTAAAATGTGGCAATGTTCGGTTATCAAAACCATAAGGAATTCTTTTTCCATCTACATTTTGTTGACCCAAGCACGAAATCATTTGTGCAATATTTATATTATTTCCCTTTGATCCCGCATTAACCATTGTAACAAAACGATTATTTTTGGATAAACTTTTTCTACCGATTTTTCCCGCTTCTTCTTGGGCTTTATTTAAAATAGAATTAACCCTTGTTTCAAATTCTTCGCGGTTTGTTTTCCCTGTATTATTTTCAAAAACACCAACATGAATTTGATTAATAAGTTTATCAACTTCTCCTTTCTTCTTTAAAATAGCAGCTATAATTGCATTATTAGTCTTATTATTTGCAATTAAATCACTTATTCCAACAGAATAAGCTGAGGTTTTCATATATTCGTTAATTATACTCTGAAAATTATCTATAAAATCAGAAGATTCTGCAAACCCAAAATCATTAAATATACTTTGAATTAAACCGTGTGATCCACCGAAAGTTGATTTATCCATTTGTCCTCGCAAATATTTCCCGTTTTTTATTTCAATAATATTGTTGGATGTTTTTTTATTCTCTTTATCTCCAAACGATTTATTTTTAAATTTCGCAGAAAATGGAGGTAAGATTTGTGAGATTAACTCATAACTTGTTATTTCTTTCTTCTTACCAGTTTTAAAAAGTTTCCCATTTAATTTTGGAATTCCCATCAATAAGTTCATTGCACCTCTCTTTGTAAACTTTATCCCTTTTCTAGTAAATCTATTTGCGCCCAGCAACGAATCTTGAAAGATACCTATAATAGATGAATTATTTGCTGGAGATATAAGTTGTCGTGGAACTTCCGCCAATTCGCTCAATTCAATCCTAGATTCATCTGTTTGTGCCATATGCATATTCATTTCATCACCATCAAAATCAGCATTATAAGGTTTTGTATCGGCTACATTCATGCGAAATGTATCACCTTTCATCATCACCTTAGTATAATGTGCCATCATGCTCATGCGATGAAGTGTTGGTTGCCGATTAAAAAGCACCGGATCACCATTAAGCATGTGTCTATGAACAACATCTCCTTCGTATAATTCTACAGAGCGTCTGTCTACAAAACGAAGAGATATATTTTCTCCACCCTTTCTCTGCAAAATTTTTGCACCAGGCCACTTATCAGGACCATTTCTTACAAGTTGAGTAAGAAATGCTTTATTTCTTTCATTTACTGTAACTGGAAAGGTAATATTTTTTGCAATTTTCAAAGGAACGCCCAATTCTTTAATTTTTAAAAGAGGATCAGGAGTAATTACACTACGAGCTGAAAAATCAACTCTTTTGCCCATTAAATTACCCCTAACTCTTCCACTTTTACCAATTAATCTTTCCTTAATTGATTTTAAAGCTCGCCCCGAACGCTGGGCAACTGGTGCACAACCTGGAATTTTATTATCAATCATAGTAGCGCAATAATATTGTAATACTGTTGTCCAATCATCAATTACCTTATCAGTTGCATTTTGTTCTATTTTTTCTTGAAGAGTTTTATTTGATTTTATTATATTCACAATAATGTGAGAAATATCATCTTCACTTCTTTGCTGTGCATCATGCTTCACTGATGGACGAACCGCTGGCGGAGGAATTGCTAGAACTTGACAAACCATCCAATCTGGACGAGACCAGATTGGACTAAAACCCATAAACGAAACATCTTCATCAGAAATGCGACGAAAAATTTTCAACACAATTTCTGGTGTCATCCTCATTGTTAGTTTTTCTTTTTTATTGCCCTCTTCATCCAAAATACCTTCCAAATTCGCCCACTCTGCAAAAATCGTTGCCAATCCTTCCTTATATATCTTATTTGGTTGCTTGGTCCCACAACCACAATCGGTATCCTCACCACAACGAAAGATTTTATTTGATAATTTGAAAATAGCGTCCCATCTCTCCTTATATTTTAATTTCAATAAATAACTATATTTTTCTTTGCAAATTTTTAGTTTGCTACATTTTATACAAATGCAGCGAAGAATCTTTATTACGGTATTCAAAAATTGAATATAAAACACTGGTCTTGCCAATTCTATATGACCAAAATATCCAGGAGTTTTCATATAATCCAAACCATCTGTCGGACAAATTAGACCTGGATCTAAAACTCCCATGCGAGGATCAAATAATCCATTTATTACTGGTTTATTATTTATATATGTATCACGAGTTGTAATCTCCGCGACAGACCCTTTCCTTATTTCTTCTGGTGATAAAATACTAAATTGGATTCCTATAATTTTCGAAGGATTTAGAGTTTTCGGCATATCTTATATATTAAATATAATATTTAGATTGTTTCAATTTTTATTATAATAATTGAAATCATAATAAATATAAAATATATAACTAAAGTAATGGAAACCTCGGATAATAAAACTCCTAAAAATAAAAGAAGATACAATCTTAGAAAGAGAAAAAATAAAAAAAATTATAAATTACCTCATAATTCAGATGACTCTGATAGCGATTATGATCCCGACAATTATACTAGCGATGAAAGCGAAGAAAACTTTGATAAAGAAGAATATACACGTTTGTTAGGAAAAATGTTTCCTTCAAAATATATGAAAGAAAAAACAAAATCTTTAAAAAAAAAAAAGAAAAAGCAAGTGAAAAAAAATAAGAAGAAGAAGAAAAGGAAAAAAGAGGAGGAAGAAGAAGAAGAAGACGACGAAGAAAGTATTGAATCATTTGACAATTTCATAGAAGATGACGACGAAGAAATGGATGAAAAAGAACTGCAAAGCATGTTTAAAGGCAACAATACTAAATTAAATATTATTTTTACTGTTGGCGGACAAACCATGATGGGTGAAGAAATGGATGAAAGTGATTACGATGCTGAAGATGAAGATGAAGAAGAAAATGAAGAAGAAAATGAAGAAACAAAAAACCAAGAAAAATGGAAACGAGGAGATATTGTAGAGGTAAAATTATCTGATTGGGACGAATACTGGCAAGGAACAATTGTTAAAATAAACGATAATGGAACATATAAAGTTAAATTAAAGGATGAGGGCAATTGGGATAAGATTAAACCTAAATATATCAGAAGCACAACAAAAGAAGCTGAAACTACATTAGATGAGGTTAAATTGCTAATTAAAGAGAAAAAGAAGGGTGGGAATAAAGCTCTTCTGGAAAAATTTAATCAAATGGCTAAATCATTACAAAAAAAAAGATCTAAGGAAAAAAAAATTAGTGAAACAGATCTTAAAAATGAAAATTTAAAAGATTTCAGAAAATTACTCAAAGAAAAAAATATTCAAAACGATTTCACATTCTTTAAAGGATTGGAATTTGATGAACAAGAAAAAATATTAGAAAAGTTAAAAGAAATACAAAATTATACCAAAACAGATAAGCCTTACAGATTATCTATTATTGAATCTGATATTCCGGTTCAATACAAATCGTCTGCACTGAGAAAACTTAATTCTCTTAGTTATATGGATCCGGGATCTGGAGAATATTATAAACTTAAATTGTGGGTTGATACATTTATGCGAATCCCATTTTCAAAATATAATAATTTACCTCTAACAATTGATTCCGGCAAAGAAAAGTGTAATAAATTTATGGAAAATGCTAAAAATATACTAGATAAAGCTGTTTATGGAATGGAAGATGCTAAAATGCAAATCTTACAAGTTCTTGGTCAACTTATTTCTAATCCTTCTTCGGTAGGAACTGCCATTGCATTAAAAGGTCCACCGGGTACAGGAAAAACCACCCTTATTAAGGAAGGTGTTAGTAAAATATTGGAGAGACCCTTTGCTTTCTTAGCATTGGGGGGCGCAACAGATTCAAGTTTTCTTGAAGGACATTCATATACTTATGAAGGTTCGGTTTGGGGAAAGGTTGTAGATATTTTGATAACTTCCAAATGCATGAATCCTATTATTTATTTTGATGAATTAGACAAAATATCTGAAACTCCAAAAGGTGAAGAAATTACAGGTATTTTAACACATCTTACCGACACAACCCAAAATGATAAATTTCATGATAAATATTTTTCCAATATTGATTTTAATCTCAGTAAAATATTATTCATTTTTAGTTATAATGATGAAAAAAAGGTAAATCCCATTCTAAAAGATAGAATGTATCGCATTGAAACCAAGGGTTATGATAAAAAACAAAAAGTGATAATTGCTAGAGATTATTTAATAGATAAAATTGAAAAAAATGTAAATTTTGAGAAAGGACAAATTATTATTTCGGATACAGCTCTTGAACATATCATTGATCATTATACAGAAAATGAAAAAGGTGTGCGAAATTTAAAACGTTGCTTAGAGATTATTTATACTAAGTTAAATTTACATAGATTGATGAAGCCTGATTCTAGTTTGTTTGAAAAAGAAAAAGTTTTGAAAGTAGAATTTCCATTTGAAGTGAAGAAAGAAGCAATAGATAAATTAATTAAAAACACAAATAACTCTAATATTCCTTTTGGTTTATATATGTAAGAAGCCACTTTTCTCGTTCTTTATAAAAATTTCTACCTTTTAATAAGTATATTAATGGTCTAAACCCATATTTTTTTGAATAAATATAATACAGCATATATATTATATTCATTTTTTTCTTCGTGTTCGTCGCTTTTTGCGTTGTCTTTTCCGCCTTCTTCCACGCAGTGTTCGTTTTCTGCGCATTTTTCTTCTTCTTCGTGTTCTTTTTTTCCTTCGTTTGCGTCTTGTTTTTCTTCCACCCTTCTTTCTTCTCCCTCCCTTCCTCGCGCGCCTCATTAAATTGCCTGGTATTTTTATTATTTTTCTGGGGACGTATACTCCATCCTTCTCGTAGAGAGCGTCCAAAACCGATATGTTCACCATCTCCTTCCGCTTCGGTAGAGTACACCAAATCGTTTGCGCGTTCACCGCCTCGACCGTCGCCTTGACGGTCCCCCGCTTATCCCCGGGTATCGCCGCTGCCGAGGCGGTCGAACTCGCGAGTAACTTAGGCACCCCAGGATCGTCCCACCCGAGTGGGATGGGGACTGCCGGTGAGGCCGCTTCACTTGCTAAATCTGCTCCCAATTGTGTAAAGTATGCGTCAAATGCCTGTTTGAGCGCCTTCGCTCCCTCTCGATTCTCATCTTCGACCTCAGTAATTATATCGTCTGCGGCGTCTTCCGCTGCGCCCACGGCCGCCATGTAACTACCCGGCGTGGCCCCGTACGGTGAATCCTGCGCGCTCATCTCGCTCGGGGCGAACGAGTGCGGCGTCCCCCCGAAACCTCCCATCGCCGACGCATGAACCCCGGCCGCGCGCGCCTGCCTGGGCGTCTTGAGTCCGCCGGCGCCGGCGCCGGCGCCCGAGGAGGAGGACGGGGGGGAAGAGGCGCCACCACCACCACCACCACCACCGCCTTCGTCCGCCACCCGCCACGCCACTTCAACTGGAGGCAGCTCTACCTGTTGTAGCGCAGCTGTAAGTCGCCTCAATCCTCCTTCATTTATTTCAGCCTTAACATTGATCGCTTGTTGTAGATCCTGCGCCGCGCGCCGCGCATCGGAATTTTCCCATTTCTGGTAATGATTATTTGTTGTGAAAGGCACACTGTATTCTTCAAACTCTTTTATACAGGATAATATACTCTCAATTTTTTTGGTTATACCTTGCATTCTCTCATACACAAATATCTCCTTCGCCTGTGCCCAAACATGTTCGCGGAGTTGTTCTAAACTTTCGGTGGATATTGGTCTCTCTAGTGAGTCTTCTGTGGATTTTATAGCGTGAGCCATTATTTTGTAATAAATAGATCCTATCTGATGTCTAATTACATTATTTCGGAAATGTATATTCCTATCGGCGACGCCGCCCTCGCCGCGGACCGCCCCGCTCTTCGTCCAAATAAAAAAATCGCCTATTTTATTATCTAAGTCGTCCGGCGCGAGATCGCTGCCGAACTTGGCGCCCGCGTTTCCCGCCTTCCGTCGCTTGGCCGCGGGCGGCGGCGGTCCAACGCTGCTCGGGACCCACTCTCCCACATCGGGCAGCCCCACAATTTGATCAATTAACATTTTGGCCAGGCCCATGTGTCCCTCGTACTGGCTCGCGCCCGGCGCCCCCCGCGCGCGGCCTGCGCCGCCGCCCGCGCCACCGCCCGCGCCGCCGCCGCCGCCGCTGCTGCTTGCACCGCCAGCAGCTGCCAGTTCAATTCCACCAAACGCCTCGCGCCACAAGCTGCAGTCTGGATCCCGGAAGTTTTGTGCCGCCCACAGATCCACAGAGTTTTTTATTTGATTACATGTTGCGTGGCTAGGCATGAAAATCATGGAATAACAATGTTTTATTTTTTTTATTAAATTTT
>Ga0114933_10005719_pt1 | contig 11218 bp, 15 predicted proteins | sample 4SBtaG_FD_89691 | JGI IMG/M metagenome (GOLD analysis project Ga0114933, IMG submission 89691) | Deep subsurface microbial communities from Kolumbo volcano to uncover new lineages of life (NeLLi) - 4SBTROV12_W25 metaG | ecosystem: Environmental > Aquatic > Marine > Volcanic | place: Kolumbo... | reverse complement strand
GGCCTTCGGTGGGCCTCATTGTCACCTTGGGCCTGTGCCATTCGACAATCTGTGAGACGGTGGCATTGGCAAGGGGTGTCTGCTTCTTTGCTTCTGCCCGTACCCAACGCCACGCGCCCTTGAGTAACCACTCTTGCCCCTCAGTGCTGCGGTATTTTGCTGTGGTGTTTCCATCCCATTCCCAGTGACCATTCGCGTCTTGTGGCGTGTGGGGCATTGGCTCGGTGTTGTTTACTGTTTGCATTTGTAGGTTTCCTTTCACTGTTTAGATTGTCTCACAAAGAAGGCTCGTTGCCTATCTAAAGTTATTCACATTCTTTGATGCTTTTGATGATCATCTCAACCGTCAATTCAGCCGACAACCACTGTGTGCCGTTACGCTCTACGATGCGTTTGGCGTGTTCCTCGTCCATCGCCTTGATGAATACGGTGCTGTCGTTGGTGAATGTTACTTCAAAGATTTTTTCTTGTTTCATGTTCGTTGCTTTCACTGTTAAGAGTGTCTCATAAATCTCACTGAAAAGCCAGAACAATCCAGGTAAGTTATTAACATTTTTTTCTGTGCTGTAAGCATTTTCTTCTTGACTTCCAGCCGGGCAGCCCGGCCGCTTGTCAAGCTTTTTCTTTGAAAAAAAGTTTCGTTTTCGGAAAGATTTTTCTCGACTTTTGCGGCGAATTATGGTTTAATCTACTCATGAAGTTTGAGACAGGAACACAAGTACACCACCGCGAGAACCCCAACTGGACAGCCGTTGTGGTGCGTGACACCAACCCTCGCAGACCCGTAAACGGTTTTGTGTTAGTGAATCACAACGGGCGCGAGTCACTCATGCCCAAGTCAACGGTTAGGGTATCCTTCCACTTGGACGCCAAGAAAGAATTTGGAGAATTTGTTGGGTAGGACTACGGATGTCCAACCCCCCGTGTTATACTAGACGCAGTTAAAAGATTATGAAAAACGACAAACGAAAAAACTATTACATTGAACTATCCGCATTTGAGAAGAGAGTCACTAAGGGCTACGGTGGCCGAGACGAGGTATGCGCTCACTTCATCAGTGAGCACAAGCCGACCACTAGCCCGTTCGTTAAGGACATGACCAACGCCATTGAGTTCTATTACAATCAGAACAAAAGGTATTGGAACGGTTACGTAGTTGGCGACCTGTACGTTCAGACAGGGCGTGAAGAAGTCACTTGCATGAGTCCCGCTTACTTTGAAGGACACCGCAGCAACCCCGTTTACAAAAAGGTATAACAATGAAAAACATTAACGCAGTATTGGACACAGACGAGAAGTACATCACCATTGAAGGAGTGCTTCACTCGGTCATCGACCATCGTAGCTTTGATGACTTCGGCGGTACGCTTGAAAGTTTCAAGGTCATGGATGTGATGGCTAACGTGCGCGTGGTTTACAGTAACGATGACGCGCTGACATTCTTTGAGGATGAGTTCGCTCCCGACTACGAAGTTTAACCTTGCATCGGTTACAAGGTTCAGGCATACTATAAGAACTATGAAGATGAAAGAAGTAAAGAACGGTTCGTTGTACTACAACGAGGAGAGCGACAGGGTGGAGCGTGTTGTTGGTCGCATCAGTGACCAACGCGTAGTGACCTACGTCCACAAGACTGACTATCAGTATCCGCAGGCGCGTAAATTGCGCATCGCCAGCGGTTCTGAGGTGTCAGATTATCTTACAGATTAAGAAACACGGGGTGCGGGTAGGGTTTTCGTCGTTTTACCTACCCGCATCCCACCCTTACCACCCCATAGGCCACCCCTATTTTAAAACTTTAATTTAATAGTGTGTCGCAGCGCGGGGGGGCGGTGTTAAATATCATTCTCCCCGAAACAATACCCCCCACCCCCATTTCAAATCATTTAGACAAAACGCACTCACGGTAATAAGTTAACATAGAAAAAACCAGGAAGGCTATATGGAAATAATCAATTGCAACGAATCGGGGAACACCATCACTTCATATATAGAAGAATACAAACCTAAAAGAATACTTTTGTTATTTTTTCATGGATTAGGTGACTTTCTGGGTTTTCGCGGGGTATATAAATATCTTATTGAAGAATATCCTGATATTGAGTTCGCCTACGGCTTGGACAAAAACATGGGTTACGAAAGGTTTTTGTTGGAATACGAAAAATACGAGCTAATAGACAGAGCTAGCATAAATATGGATAATTATGATTTTGGTTTTCTGATTGCATATACCCAAAACAGAGAAGGAGAGATGTGTAAAGCTGAAAACTGTATGCTAGAAGAAGTCGGAACCTTTGATCCACTTCCGATACCTCACCAGCCTGTGCCCGTAATGCCCCCACGTTTAGTTCCTGTGCATTTTTTTAGCACTTGGGGGCCATCAGCCTTCGGAATGGTTGGACGCGAAGAAACGGCGCATAAAATCTGGAGCGAAATAATGCAAGCAGGGCTAATTCCAATAGAGACTCATTTTGAACACACATACTCAAATCCAGAAAACAAAAATTTTGACTGGATAAATGCCCACGTCAGAGGCGTAAAGTGTGATGCAGAAAACCTAATGTCCTTGATTCAGAACTCTTATGCTTTCATCGGGGTAATTTCGGGGAATATACATGCTGCTTTATCTAGTTTGCCTAGAGAGAGAGTATTGGCTTTAACCACGTATATGCCTTCAAGAGCACTCGGAGAAAATGTTTCTTCCATAAATATAGATAATTATAAAGAGGGAAGCGTTTATGAGTGGCTAATAAACGTAGACAGAAAAAATTTAAAAAACAATTGGACAAATTACGACATATAACTAATATATTGACCTATGAGTAACACTAAGAAGAGTGACGTTCCTTTTAAGGGCAAAGCAAAATGCAAAAGTAAATCCTCTTGTAGCTCTAAAAAGAGCTTGAAAGAAAAACTAACTACTGTTAGCACCACTTACGCAAGAATTGTCTTGCTTTTAATGACTGTTAACTTTGCCTTGACTGGGTATGCTGTGTATTCCATCACACAGATTCAATCGGCCCAGATGGACTCCACTCCAGAAGGGACACCCAGCCAAGGTGCTCAGGTCGCATCTACTGAGCAATAAACCGAGGTCGCAATGACCGAAGTTATGAGGGCCGTGTTAATTCGCGGCTCTTTTTTATTATCAATGTCTTTACGATTGTGGTTGAAGTCGAGAAAAAGTTTTTTATTGTATCTTTGCTTTTGCTTGGGTATGTAACCCAGTGATACGTATAGAAATCCTTCTTGATTAAAACAATAGCTATATCCCCCGCTTTTAAATCTTCAAACTTGGTTTCTTCAACGGTAAAGCCTTTTGAAGTAAGAAAATTAACTAATTCATGCGGCCAAGTAATTTCCATCGCCTCTTCATTAAAGACGCTCATTAGCATCCTTGTTACGTTTCCGCTTTTTTGAATTTGCCTACTTATCTCAATGTCAGAGTAAGTAACATTTAGATGCGAAAATTCTTTGAGTGCATTCTCGATAGCGTTTGGCCCACAAGACTTGTAGTGCCTTTTAAACGCCCCAGAATCGTCTGTAACGAACGTTCCGCTCTTCAGAGCCCCGCAACCGCAGAACAATATAAGCAAGAGCAATACGAACGGAAGCACGTACTTTTTGAGTGTAGGTTTCATACTCATACATTATTTTACACAAAAACAAAAGGAAATGTGTAATTCTGAATAAGCCTATGAAAAATAAAGATGGCGCTAACAAGCCTATCAAAATCCGAGGCGGCAAAGAATTAGCGACTGAAGTCCGAAAAGACAACTGTGACGACACTCGCTTTATTGCCGAAAACCCAATTAAAAGACAAATCAGAGTAAACCAATTTCCTTGGACGGAAAAACAAAAGGACTTTTTTAGAGTAGCTTTACACCCACGCACAAGAATAATCTTTGTAAGCGGACCAGCGGGTACATCTAAAACTTTATTAGCAACCTACTGCGCTCTTCAGTTACTAAATCTCAAATCTATTGAAGAAATTATGTATCTACGGTCTGCCGTGGAGTCATCAGACAAAAGCCTTGGTTATTTGCCGGGTAACGCTGATGAGAAGCTAAAGTTTTTCAATATGCCTTTCTTGGACAAACTCACAGAGCTTTTGACAGGAAAGCAAACCGAAAAGCTAGAGCAAGAAAACAGAGTCTCTATGTTTCCTGTAAACTTTGCGCGGGGTATGAACTGGCAAGCTAAGTGCGTTATCCTTGATGAAGCGCAAAACTCAACAGAAAAAGAAATAATGACTGTTCTTACCCGTTTGGGTGAAGGTAGTCGCGCTTTCATTCTAGCTGACCCTATGCAGACAGACCTTAAAGGGTTTGATAAAACAGGCGGCTACCAAAACCTAGCGCAAATCTATTCTGACGAAGACTCTCTGCAACACGGTATTTATCACTTTACTTTTGATGAAGATGACATCATGCGTTCTGAACTTGTTAAATTCTTAATCAAGAAACTAAACGAGTCAAAAAAGAATTAGTAATTCGCCATCATGCAGTTGACTGTTTTGGGGGTAATACCGTGATCTTGTAATTGAGCATTTAATTTCTCAAAAGAGTAGCCAGCTTCGGACAGCAAATCGTTCATGTGGAACTCACCAACGAAATATTCAATTTCATGCTTAAAGCTGTAAGTGTCGAAAATCTCATGCTCTGCGCCCTCACAATCAACCTTTAGTATTTTGCATTTAGTAATTCCATTACTGTCAAAAGCTTCGTCAAGCGTAATTGATTTGGCGAAATCAAATTGATGTGCTGTATCATAACCTGCTTTTTCTTTTGAGGCTTCAGGTAAATGTAAGTCTTGGTTTCGATGCCAAAACGTAGAGCCACCTGTGTTTGAGCTATGTTGCTGCATTCTAACCTTTCTGCCGTCACTTGAGATAGCTAGGTTAAACGGCGTAACATTTGTAATTTTGTTTGCTTTTAGGTTATCGACTAGAGCTAGGTAATTGCGCTTGAATGGCTCGTATGTATAGATTTTTAAATTTGGATACTTTTTAGCGAAATATATGCTTACGACTCCACAGTGCCCACCTACGTCAACCATAACATCACCTTCTTGTGTTGTTAGGTCATTTAGTTTGTATTGCGATTCTAGTTCATTAACAATAGACCCTACGGCGAACGAATCATCCGTAGAGTCTGTTAGTGCCATTTTAATGTTATCGAAAGAATACTCTTGAAAACGCATGTACTATTTTAGCGTGTCGCCTGTAACGGGTCTAGTTTTTTATAAATATATTTATTTATAACAAGTAACACGAACAAGTGTTCGTGGGTATGTATACCCTATTTACCTTTACTCTTCTTTGGGTTTCTATCAGCTTTACGCCACCCTTGGGAATATAGGTATCGAGTAACAGTGTTACCAAACTTAGTTACGTTTTCTTCTGATGAGTCCCAAAAAAATGCATGAGCCAGTTCGTGAATCATTGTGTTCATAAGCTGTCTCTCGGTTTGATTTGGATTTACTAGTATTTTCGGGTCATCTTCTGATGGGTCAAAGCAAAGGCCCACGGCGTTGTAGGCTTTAGGTGGTTTCTGTAAAATCACCTCGTATCTTACTTTTCCATCGCAAGTTCTGAATACAAAAGGCTTTTTCATGGTGTATACCTAATTACATTAAAAATAGAAAAAAAACCTTTAAAAATTATAATTTGTTATGAATATCTATTGTAAGTCTTGTGGGGCTCCAAACGCTTATGGATCAAAAAAGCCCAAATTTTGCAATAGCTGTGGCTCTCCACTGGGGGGCGAGGCTAAAGCTAGCGCACCTGTAAAAAAACAGGTAAAACCCCAAAAACAACCCGCACCTCAAGAATCTTATGATTATGAGGACGATATTGATGATTCACCTCAAATCCCAAATATCTCAAGGCTTGAAGCTGATATTGACACGGGGCAAATGCGAGGCGTAAAACTGGGCGAAATTGCTGGCACAGCAAACGTAGAAGACGAGACTTACATAAGACCCCAAGACGACAATAAAATCACCTCAGAACAAGCCCTAGAGCAATTAAAGCGCGAAGGTGGATCGATCAGAGGACAAGGAAATAGCGCTTAATGCCGAAAAAGCCGAAAAGGCCAAAATTTGAAGACTGCATCGATATTATTGACCAAGAAATAAAAAAGCGGAGAAACAAGTGGAATCTCACTGCTTTAGCTTGGATGGATTTTGATGATGTATCTCAAATTTTAAGGTTTCATATATTCAAAAAATGGGAAATGTATGACCCGACCCAACCACTTACCCCCTGGGTCAATAGAATTATATCCAACCAAATCAAAAACCTTATAAGAAACAACTATGGCAACTTTACTAGACCCTGCTTAAAATGTGCCGCCGCAGAGGGATTTGGAGGTTGCAATATATACGGAGACCAAGACAGTAAATGTCCATTGTTCGCTAAATGGGAAAAAACTAAAAAAAGAGCTCACGACGCTAAACTCCCCTTGGCTTTAGAAAACCACACAAAAGAAGTTGCATCTATGGGTGGAGATTTTTTCGACGTTGAGGTGGCGGCGACCAAGCTTCACAAAAAGATGAAAACGATCCTTAAAGCTAACGAGTTGCAAGTTTATGAACTTCTCTACATTGAGAATCTAGAGGAAGAAGAAGTAGCCAAAAAAATGGGTTATAAAACAACAGAAAAAAATAGACAACCAGGCTACAAACAAATAAAGAACATCAAAAAGTCCATTCTCACTAAAGTCAAAAAAGAAATAGATAAGAGTGGCGCAGATATTTTTTAGTATGTCCGAACTAACAAAAGACCAAAGGCATCAAGCGGCTCTAGACCTGTGGAGAGAAAAAGAGACTACGGGTGAACCTGCTCCCTCGTTACCAGAGCTAATAAAAGCGGCTTACCCAGATAAGCCCCATCTTGATGGCAGAAGCAAAGAAGCTAGAGAACTAAAAGCATACCTAGCTGAACTTGAAATTCAAGCAGACGGGTCTCATGTATATCACCCCAAAGAAATCGAGCCGCTAACCGAAGAGCATAAAGAGTTTATCACTAATAACGTTGGCACTATGAACCCTACTTACCTAGGAAGAGTAATGCACAAAGATGAGAGTATAACGCCTCTCGACGGAAGGGTGCGACAAATTGTAGACTTCATCGAAACCTTGCCTCAAAACATAGTTAGCCAAAACACAGAGATCGTACCAGACCCAGCATATACCCCGCCCAAGACATTTGATAAGACGCTACAGCTAGTCAACAAGTACATACATGAAAAAATAGAAAAGAAAAAAATCACTGGCCGACAAAAGAAAGAAGTTAACGCCCTCACAGGTTACATTAATACTGTGAGATTTATCCACCAAGTTAGCACGTTTGACAATAACATGGATAGAGAGTTATTTCAATCAAGCTTTATTCGTTATACGAATGATAAACCAGACCTGACTCAAGAAGAGGTCGATCAATACATTGTTTTATCTACGGAGGTCGTTATTGGTTCTAGCATCCAAGCTCGCTCTGAACGTTTGCAGCAATTACTTGACAACGCAGCAGAAGATAGTGAGGGTAGGCGACTAGCGATGGGATTAGTTCAAGCCATAAGTGCGGCACAAACCGAATACAATCAGTGCGTTGGTCGGCAGCACAAACTCCTTGGAGACCTAAAAGAAAAAAGAAGCGACAAGCTTAAGAGTCAAATTAAGGAAAGCGCAAGCGTCGTACACTTGGTGCAAATGTGGAAAGAGGAAGAGTCTAGAAAGAAACTTATCGCTTTAGCAGAGCTACGCAAAAAAGGCGTCAAAAAAGAAATTGCAAAACTTTCTTCTATGGACGAAATCAAAGCTCGTATAATGGGCATAAGCGAAGATGAGGTGTTAAATGGTTAAGTGTAAGATTTGCGACAAAGAGTTTGAAACAGATAGACAGTTACACGCACACTTGAAAGCTCACAAGATGCGAGTTGTAGAGTATTATCAATCTCAATACCCAAGATACGATAAACACGACAATACCATTATAAAATTCAAAAGCAAAGAGCAGTATTTTGCTTGCGACTTCAACTCCAGAACGAATCTAAAAAAATGGATAAAATCAGCACCCAAAGAAGAAGTAAAAGATTACTGCAAGAAATTGCTGATCGATAGAAAAGAAAAAAAGAATTTAGAGTATGCCCCGACTCAAGTTGAACTAAGAACATTGCTTATCCCGCCGATTCAATGTTATAATGAATTGTTTGGTGACTATTATGATTTGTGCGCTGAGTTGGGCTTTAAAAGCAACTATTACAACTTCGAGAAGGTAATCACTGGGTCAGACAAAAACAAATCTGGCACTAAGATTTATATTGACACGCGAGAGAAAAAGCCTTTACGTTTCGAAGGTATTGACACTGAAGTGAGAACTTTAAAATTTGGTGACTACGCATTTAGCGATGAAGAGGCTTCTTGTAAGTGCTACATTGAAAGAAAATCGGTAAGTGATTTTATTGGCACTTTGAGTGGTGGCTATGATAGGTTCTGCCGAGAGATAGAGAGGGCAGAGCAAGCAGACGCTGGGTTCGTAATCCTAGTGGAAGAGATGTTAAGCAAGTGTCTATCTTTTAATTACCTACCGCAAGTCTACAAAAAAGGTACTAAGGTAACTCCAGAGTATTTGTTTCATAACGTTAGAAAGCTTGGTCAGACTTACCCCTTCATCCAGTTTTTATTTGTTAAAGGCAGAGTGCAAGCATCAGAAACCGTCAAGAAAATATTTACGTCTGGCTGCGCGTTTAAAAGCGTTGACCTGCAATTAGCCTACGACACTAAGAAGCTATAATGTGGTATTCCCCAGAAAAATACGACAAGGAATTCGGCAACCTAAATGATGAGTTCTTAGCCTTAAAAGGAGAGCTTGAGGATAAAGAGGCCAAGATTTCTTTAGCTAAGTTCTTGAGAGCAAACTTGGGTTTTACCACTGAGCTTATCTCTGGTATTAAACTCGCTGCTTACCAAGAGGCTACCCTAAAAGGAATGATGAATCGCAACTTCTCTATGTGCGTATGGGGTCGTGGTTGCGGTAAGACTTTTATTGCGTCAGTATTTTGCTTTCTTCAATGTATATTTGAGCCTGGCACTAAAATTCTGATTGCTGGCCCCACATTTCGTACTGCAAGATTTATTTTCAATAACTTAGAAAAGCTTGTAGAGTCTAAAGGGGCTGAGTTGCTGTCTCAGTGTTTTGGGGCAAAGTCTAAGCGTAACGACCAATTCGAGTGGAGCATCAACGGCGGCACAATCACTGCAATCCCACTTAACGGCGAAAAGATTCGTGGTTTCCGCGCTAACGTGTTGGTGCTTGATGAGTATCTTTTGTTGCCCGAAGACATTATCAAGACCGTACTTATGCCGTTCCTTGTTGCTCCACAAAACATGAAAGAGCGTTTAGAAATTAGAGAGATGGAAACTAGGCTCATCGAGCAAGGAGCCATGAAAGAAGAAGACCGTATGGTTTTTGAAAACAACTCAAAGATGATTGCTCTATCGTCTGCCTCGTATACATTTGAAAATCTTTTTAAGACCTACAAAGAGTGGATGGAAAAAATCCAGAACAAAGAAACCACTGATGCAACATACTTTATTTCACAAATGGGCTATGAAGCTCTACCAACAGAAATGGTTGATCCTACTATTATTGAGGAAGCTCAAACTGGTGGTGTGTCTAACTCTTCTTTCCAGCGAGAGTATTGCGCTCAATTTACGGATGGTTCGGATTCTTATTTCAGTGCAAAGAAAATGCACGAATGCACGATACCAGACGGAGAAGAACCCACTCTTAGACTTTCAACTCAAAACGATGCTAAATACATAATTGCAATTGACCCGTCGTTTTCTAACAGTCCTAGTTCTGATTACTTTGCTATGACTGTAATGGAATTAAACGAAGAAAACAAAACTTCAACGGTTGTTCATAGTTACGCTGTTGCTGGCGGTGATTTAAAAGACCACATAGCGTATATGCACTATTTGACCGATTCGTTTAATGTTGTCATGGTAATAATTGATAACGCGGGATATCAGTTCCTAGATAGCTGCAATGAAAACGACAAATTCAAAAACAAGAAATTAAAGTTCATTGATTTCAATAGTGACTCTGAGGGGGCAGATTACGAAAAAATGCTTCGGCAAGCCAAAAGGCAATACAATAGGGAATTAGGCCATATTTGCTTCAAACAGGTGTTCACGAGTAATTTCATTAGAAATGCTAACGAATACCTGCAAGCTTGTATTGATCACAAAAAGGTATGGTTTGGTTCTAGGATTGTCCCGAATCCAGACGCTTTCATGAGGGAGTCCAACAAGAGATTATCTATAACTTACCCAAAGGGAGAGGGTATACTAGATTTAATCGAAAACCAAGATAATTTAATATATCAGACAAAAAAGCAATGCGCCCTTTTAGAAGTTACTTCTACAGCTAGAGGCACTCAGTCTTTTGATTTGCCACAGCATTTAAAAAGAAACACTTCCGCCAACAGGGCCAGAAAGGATAATTATACAACCCTAATGCTTGGCAACTGGGCCGTTAAATGTTATTTTGACATGATGGATTTGGGAGAAATCAACGTAAATTCGACTTTTAGCCCCATGATGATACAATAATTGTGTAACTCAAAACAGCAATGACAGGCAAAAGGAAAACCACTAGGAAGGCAAAGGCGGAGGAGGAAACCAAACCATTGATGGTTTCTGAAGCTTCAGAATCTCTAGCGTCCACGGCCAGCGGCACTAGCACGCCAAGCCGAAGAAATCTAGCGGGGAATATAACTAGGACTGACAGATACAAGAATATCTCAGACGGGCTTATTCCTTACAAGTTTACCCCAGGCGTAGGAGCCGCTAATCGTTCTAATATTGATGTAAGGGATGCCGTAATTCTATGCCAAAAGGCTTATTACAATTTTGCTGCTTTTAGAAATGTCATTGACTTGATGACTGAGTTTTCGATTAGTAATCTTTATTTCAAGGGGGGTACAAAGAAGTCTAGGGATTTTTTCGAAGCGTTTTTCAAAAAACTTAACATTGTAGGTTTTCAAGATAAATTTTTTAGAGAGTTTTTCAGATCGGGCAACGTGTTTGTTTATAGATTTGATGGTAAAGTTCAGCCCGAAGATATGAACAAGATTACGCAAATGTATGGCGCTAGTCTTGCAGCAGAGAACACTATACCTGCTAGGTACATGATTCTTAACCCCGCTGATAT
>Ga0114933_10005718_pt1 | contig 11218 bp, 20 predicted proteins | sample 4SBtaG_FD_89691 | JGI IMG/M metagenome (GOLD analysis project Ga0114933, IMG submission 89691) | Deep subsurface microbial communities from Kolumbo volcano to uncover new lineages of life (NeLLi) - 4SBTROV12_W25 metaG | ecosystem: Environmental > Aquatic > Marine > Volcanic | place: Kolumbo... | reverse complement strand
GTTTATTACAATGAGGTGGTAACTAAGGATGCTTATGATGAAAGTATTCCTAGTCCAGGTGGAAATCCTTATGAGATGCCAGGATACAAGTCTTTATGTAATCAGGCAATTAGTGAATATGACCAGATGATTAAACTTGGTATTTGTCCAGAGCAGGCACGAATGGTTTTACCACAGTCGATGATGACAGAATGGTATTGGTCTGGAACTTTAATGGCTTTTTCACGAATTTGTAACCTCAGGTGCAAATCAGATACACAAAAAGAGACCCGTGAGGTTGCCGAAAATATAAATAAATTAGTAGAACCTTTATTTCCAGTTTCTTGGAAAGCATTAAGAAAATAATGCAAAGGGATTTGTTGGTGGATCAATTGGAAATGTCATTTCTCATGAGAAAGAGAAGGGAGAAATACATAATTGAATTGGAGCAGATTAATAAGAAATTGAAAAAGAAAAATAAAAAACTTAAAAGGAAATTAAAGAAATATGCCCAGACATCATAGTAAGTATGTTAGCAACCAGGATATTATTCATAAGTGCTTGAATACTTATATGGATGTTTTGTCAAATATGCCATTTAGTTGGTATGTAGATAGGGTATATGAAAGTGTTGTTAGAAAGATGGGTGTAAAGATTAGCAAAGAGGAAGTTATCAAGTTCCTCGAACATTTTTTAGAGGACAATATTGTTATTTGTCCACATTGCCTAAATGGCACAAAAAAGGAGAAGTAATGAGTGTGATGATAGATGACGATCACCCTCCCAGTAGATATTGTATTCGTAAGGAGGGATTGGGGAGGCGTAGGAAGTTGTGGACGGTTAGAGAGGTCTTTGGTGATAGAAAGTTAGTAACTGCCTTTGCTACTAAAAGTGAGGCAAGTGGTTGGATTATGAGGAAGGAAATGAAAAGATGATACGTTCAATTGAGGCATCTAAATATATTCAGATGCCTGTTTCTAAGCTTAGACGGGTGAATAATATTGAAAAATATAATAATCGGGTTAAACCAGTTTCAAAGAGTGAAAGAACAAAGGAGTATAGGAATGCGTTTAGGAAATCTAAGTAGAATTACAGATAAAATTATTGATAGTGTTTTGGATTCGATATTGGAAGAAGGAAGTGAATTGATAGATAGTGTTATTGATGCTATCAAGAAAAGTGATTTGGTTGATGATATTATCGAGGAAGTTACGGAAGCAGTTATTGAACAGATTGTTGGGGCATTAACCGGTGAGGATGTTGATATTGAACTGGGAGATGATGATGATGATGATTATGAGGATGGTGGTAGAACCGAAGATTTGAGTGATGAGGAGTATGGGATAGACTAATGCCTTCATATGATTATAAATGTAAATCTTGTGGCCACACTTGGGAAGAACACCAAAGTGTGAATGCACGTAACGTTCCTAGATACAATCCCTGTCCAAACTGTAATGAATCTGGAAGTATAACTATTATTCTTGGTACTCCTGGATTTAGTGATCCGGTTCAAATAGGAATAAGAAAACCAGACCGAGATGTTGTAAATCGTCTTAATGAGATTAAGAAGAATTATGGTGAACATGCCGGTGCCGATTTGAAGAATTTTAGTGGATAGTTAAATGGGGGTTGCTATTGGAAAGATTTCCTAAAAAACAAACAAAATATATTCCGGATGATTCCAGAGAGTGGCCTGAATCGCCTTCTCTCTGGGGTTTCCATCAAGGAGACTGCGAGACAACTGGAAAGTGGTATTGCACTTATTGTGGTATAACATGGGTTGCAAATTTTCCCAGATACGATAAAATTTTAGATAGATTTCATTATATAAGGGATGTGGGTGCTAAAAACTGGCCATGTCCTGGATGCGTACAAAAAACATTATTTTTAATTGAGGAGAAACAACATGGCGACGGCGAAAAAATTGACGGAGTTCGATGATATTATACGGGTGGTCCTAAAGCATGAGGGAGGATATGTGGATGATCCCGATGACCGTGGTGGTGCCACTAATTGGGGTGTTACTCAGGCAGTGTATGAGAATTATGTCGGGTATGAATGCGACAAGGAAGAGATTAAGAAAATGACCCAGGAAACTGCCGAGGAAATTTACTTTAAGAAATACTGGAAACCTTCTAAAGCAGAAAAACTTCCTGCAGAGGTTCGACAAACCTATTTTGATATGGTTGTTAATCATGGTCAGGGTGGGGCAGTTAAGATTCTTCAGCAGGCTTGTAACAATAAACGTAAACCAGATAATCAGATTGCAGTTGATGGTGGGATAGGACCCAATACGATCAGAGCTGCTAAAAATCTGAAAGATTGGGAATTGCAAGTTGAACGATCTGGATTTTATTGGAATTTGGTGTTTGATGGTTCACGTTATACTAAACGTACCAGTCAAGTTAAGTTCATTCGTGGTTGGATCCGACGTTGTTTTAATTTAAACTAATGAAAGTTTTTAATCATGTCGGGAATTGGAACTTGAAAGAGCTTACTACCGAGAATGTCAATGGTAAAAGATATTATTCTGTTGACAGTACAAAATTACCTTCAATTACCACTGTTACGGGTACATTTCCGGAGAAGGTGAAGGGGTTAAAGGCATGGAGGAAAAGAGTAGGTAATAAGGAAGCAAATAAAATACAACGAAAAGCAGCTGCTAAGGGAACAGCTGTTCACAATATGATAGAAAAATATTTAAATAATGATTTGTCTTTAAAATTTGCAGATCCTCTTGCTATTGAGTCTTTTAGGAAGGTTCAGCCCGTTTTAGATAATTATATTGATGATATATTTGCTCAGGAAGTAGCTCTGTGGTCCTCGCACCTTAAGGTGGCAGGTAGAGTTGATTGTGTTGGTCATTTTGATGGGAAACCTTCTATTATAGATTTTAAAACTTCCAGAAAACCTAAAAAGAGAGAATGGATACAAGATTATTTTATGCAGGCATGTGGTTATGCTATAATGTGGGAGGAGAGAACGTTAGTTCCTATTGATAGTTTGGTTATTATAATTTCTCCGACAGAGGGAAATCCACAGGTCTTTATTGACCATCGAGATAATTGGACTAAACCTTTATTAGGTCAGATTGAGTATTTTTATCAACGAGTATTGGAGAGGGATAATGAATGATTTTAATTTCGATGAATTTGATTTTGATGATCTTGATTTTGGTATCAAACCGGTTAGTAGTGACCAAGTCGACCAAACAACAATCCAAACAGAAAAATTGGATAAGGTTTCTGCTAATTCAGAAAGTGTTTCTGAAAGGCTTAGTGATATAGAGGTTATTTTGCAGGATATATTATTGGTGACTAATCGAGAATATAATACTAGGTTGGTAGAAAAGGAATCTGAATTAGAAACTGAGAACGAAAAAAAATTTAAAAGTTTGGAAAATTTAATCATTCCTCTATTAATGAATTTGGCAAAGGATTCAGAAAACAATCCTTATATTCATTGGCCGAATAGGCGTGGTGTTGTAGAAAATCAAATAAAAAGGATTTTAACCATAACTAGAGAATAGTATCATGGAAGAAACACTTGAGCATATGAATAAACGAGTTGATGAAACTCATAAGGCAGATTGGCATGGTGTTGCTGGAATTGGAAGTATTATTTCCTTAGTACTTCCAGTTCTTTCTGAATTTGAGGGTATTGGGGAGCAATTTGTTATGGGAGTTGGGGGAGCAGGTGCCGCTTCTGTATTCGTTGTTTTAATGAAAATAGGTAGGGTTACTTCCGTTGTTTCAGATTTACACGGTGAGCAGGATGAGCTTCATAAAGAGGTCGATGAGGGTAATATTCAGAAATATAAAGATGAGCGAAAAAGGAGAAAGGATTCTCCATATCTAAATGATCCTATTGCATGGGATGATTCTGAGAGTGAAAATAGGGGTAGTTTTGAGTAGTATTAAAGATATTTGGGACCAAGAGGGATTGGTTGTAGTGGATGATGTAATGCCTGAGGAGATTTTATATCAAATTCGGGGTTATGGGCATTGCACAGAACCGGATGATAATGTTTCTTATAAGGGAGGGTATAAGCAAATATATTGGGAGGGGGAATCTGGATTTCCGATAAAGGAATTATCAGAGTTGAACGTAAATTTATATGATATTTTTTCTCCCATATTAGATACTTTGCAGTTTAATCGTGCTTGGTATTTTATTCACAATAACGAATGTCCTGGTGTAACACCCCATGCAGATCAAGCTTCGGTTAATATTAATATGTGGTTGACTCCTGATTATTCTGTTAAAAATAAGAATAAAAATGGACTGTGTGTTTGGGATGTCAAACCTCCTGAAGATTGGTCTTTTCATGATTTCAATAAGGATGAACCGAAAATAAGTAATTATTTGCGAGATAGTGGAGCTAAAAAAAGAAATATTGAATATAAGTGTAATAGAGCAATTATGTTTCAATCATCCTTTTTTCATGAGACCAATGGGGTTTCTATGAGGCGTGGATATTGGAATAGGAGATTAAATTTAACATACTTATATACATAAAAAAATAAAAAAAATGGTTTTTACCCTAAACCTTTTGTTTCCCAGTGCGTCTAATATAGTGTATATGCAATTGAGAAACAAAAAAACAAAAAAAGTTTGGTTTTGGCTTGACTTTGAGTCCGTCAGGTGTTATAATACTAACATAATCAAGTGAGGGTTATATTATGAAATGCATTAAGCACATTGAATCAGTTCCGGTAATCGGTGGCAATGCTACTGGTAACGTTAGTATTGCTGAAAAAGTTGTAATTACTGGTGATGCTACTCTAAAGCATATCCGAAATGAACTTTTCAAAAGAAATGTTATTACCACAAAACATACTAGATGGTTTGATGAAGATGGAGAATTTTTTGCAACCAAGTAAAAAAGTTCGTAAAAAAAGTGGTTTTGGCTTGACTTTGACTTGTTCAATATGTTATAATTAGTATTGTAATGATGAAAAACTTGACTCCCAAAATTTTTGAGGTGATTATATAATGAATATTCAATCGAGAAATAATCTTGCAAAATTGTTGGCAACTGAAGATATATCAGTTGAACACAAAAACATTCCAACTGCATATTTTGATGTCAAGAATCGAATTCTTGGCCTTCCTATCTGGAAAGATGCATCTAAAGACGTATACGATTTGCTTGTGGGGCATGAAGTTGGTCATGCACTATTCACACCCGTTTCCGACTTTGTTGCTTTAGCAAGTGAAATTGACCCCAATAATATTCCTGCTGTTAAATCTTACATTAACGTTGTTGAGGATGTAAGAATCGAGAAGAAAATCAAACGTAAATTTCCTGGCCTTCGCCGCAATTTCTTTAAAGGATATTCTGAGTTGGTTGAACGTGATTTTTTCGGTATTGAGGGAAGGGAGATAGATAGTTATTCCTTTATTGATCGAATTAATTTACACTTTAAAGTAGGTGCTCATGTTGATATTCCCTTTTCTTCAATAGAAAAGGAAATTGTTGATGAAATTGATCGCACCGAATCGTTTGAACGTGTTCTTGATATTGTCAAAAGAATCTATGATTATGAGACTGAGCAATCGGAAGATGATGAAAACGATACAACGGCAAGTGATGATAGTGATGACTCCAATGATTTAGACTTGTCTTCCGATGACAATGATTCGGAAACTGATGATAGTGATAGTGAAGGTGATTCAGCATCTTCTGGTAGTGCATCTGGTGAGGCAGAATTGAGTGAGTCTGAAACACAGAGTAATTTTGATGATTCTTTGGCTGGTACGGTTGATCCTCTAGCAGAGGAAAAAACGTATGCAAAAATTCCATCAATCAATTCGGATTCTTTCATTGTTTCCTATAAAGACTGTATGAAAAAGTTGGAGTCTGCTTGGGACCAACTTGATGTTGAATCGAGTAAACAAGAATATGCAAGTTGGAAAAAATCTAATAATAAGACTGTTAATTATCTTGTTAAAGGATTTGAACTGAAAAAGTCGGCAACTGAATATGCTAGGGCATCAATTTCCAAAACTGGAGTTATTGATACAAACAAGATCCATTCTTACAAATTTAATGATGATTTGTTCAAACGAATTACATCAATTCCTTCTGGCAAAAGTCATGGTTTACTGATGTTTCTTGATTGGTCTGGTTCGATGCATGAAAACATTCAAGATACAATTAAACAGACGATTACCCTTGCTAGTTTCTGTCGAAAGGTAAATATTCCGTTTGAGATTTACAGTTTTACAGATGCTAATCTGGTAGATCGAGATTATACATTGGAATATAACAATGATGACATGATGATTGATCCTTTCAATCTCAAAAATTATCTTTCTTCTAAAATGAATAATCGAGAATTTGATATTGCTTGTTGGAATTTGTATTTTATGGGCATTCAGTTTGAATCATATTATTGGAGTGCTCCTGACCCATTAGGTTCAACTCCTCTTAATGATGCAATATTGGCATCATTTGACATTTATGAAAAGTTTAAGATAAATAACAATCTTGAAAAGGTCAATGTTGTTTATTTGACTGATGGTTCTTCCAATTCTAAGAATACTGTTTATGATTCTAGTATGGAATTTGGAACGAAGTCGCTTAGAACGGGTTGGGGATATGGATATGGTGATGATGATGTCTGTTCCTATATTACAGATCCGATAACAAAACATGTGATTGGTATTAAGACTAATGCCGATGTTACTAATGCATTGTTGAAACACCTTTCTTTGCGATATGGAACAAATGTAGTCGGGTTTTTCATTGTTAATAGATTGGGGTCAAGTGATCTTGAACGAATGTTAGATCCTACTAATGACAAACCATATGGTTTCATGAAAGACTTCGGAAAGGTTATACGCAAAGAGAAATCAGTTACAATAACTGACCATCCTGGATATGACGAACTTTATGTTATTAAGGGTGGCAAGGATCTTAAAGTAGATGCTGATGGTCTTAAGGTTAATGCGGATGCTAGTAAACGAGTTTTGACTACCGCATTCAAGAAAAATCAGAGGTCGAAAGTTTCCAATAAAGTTATTCTTGATAATTTCATCAATCTAATTGCATAGATGGATAAATAGGAGAGTTATGAATATTGATTTCTGGAAACATAGTATCACACAAATTCATGAGAGTGCTGGTAATATTGGAATTTCTCCAAACCTAATTTCTGCAAGATGCATTGCAGAAAAAGGGGGCGAGGATGCTCTATATCGGTTTTTATTTGAGTTGACGGGTCTAACTAAGGAAGACTTCAAAACTCGCTCTATAGAGAATGTTGAAAACAGTGGAAATAGTTATTCGGATACTTCTAATTTTTCCTCTATGAACCGATCAGACGCAAAACGAAAAATGAAGGAGTTGCAGGAATTTTTGACGTATCATGAGAAGTTATATTATACAGATCCCGAAAATGTTGAGATTACAGATTATGAGTATGATATGAAAATGAAAGAACTGGAAGAATTTGAAAAATTACATCCTGATTTTATTGATAATAATTCCGTTACAAATAGAGTTGGTTTTGAGGGTGATAAGTCTGTTGGTAGTGAAACACAAAATAATTTTGATTCTAATTTAGAGAGGTTTTTCTAATGCCAGATGTTTTTATTAAAGTTAGTGCTTTGAATCCACACAGGGAATATAGTGTTGAAGTTAAGGGACTTGATGATAAACAACTTCCAGATTATGTTGCTAAGACATATCGAGATTTGGTTGATTTATTACATATCAGTCAGATAAATATCGAAGTTAGTCCTAGTCAGGAAGAATTGTTAGTAGAGGCCAATAAAAAGGCATATCACACGGACTTGTAGTTGATGATACGCATACAGTTGACATTAGGGACAGGGGTTCGACTCCCCTCACCTCCACCATATATGGGGGTGTATATGGATATCGACCGATGGGACAATGGTTGCGAGGAGACTGCTTGTGGTAGTTATCGCCAAAAAGGATAACAAACTATAAAAGGCAATAGTATAAATCTGCCCATGGCCGCCTAATTAGGACGGTGCCGGGGTTCAGGGGTACCTGTCAACAGAAACCCCTACTTTGGTCCCAAGAGTTACAACAACCCAAGCGACCAGAGGAAGGTGGGCCGGCAGCCGATGGGATATAAGTGCCGGCACGATTCAAATTTTTTAAAAGGGAGTTAGTTCTTATGAAAACTTATAAAGACTTTATTACGATTGACATCTCACCTTATGATGATTGGGATTCTAATAGTGCCAATACCAATGCGATTACTGAGGCAGGATTGGCAAGAGTACTTAGGAAAGTTAAGGGTGATAAAAAGGACTTTATTATTATTACTGCTTATCGTGGAAATTATGATAAAAAGGAAAATATTAATCGAAATAGGCAGTTAAGAGGATGGTTTGATCGTAATAAAATGGGTGTTTATCAGTTAGTTGGACATTGGAGGGAATGCTCACTTGATAATGTTGATTACGATAGTTGTCCTCCGGATAAGTTGGTTGATGTAGTTGAGAGATCCTATTTGGCAATACGACCAGATGACATGTCCCCATCAGATTTTTTGGGTAAGGCAAAGTATCTGACTAGTATTTGGAATCAAGATGGTGCTGTTATTCGTATTGGTGAATTGTTTGGTGATGAAGTAAGAATTGTTGAACGTACTGGTTCAACATTCCCTATAGGGAAATCTTTGGAAGTTGGCAAGATTGCACAGGCGTATAGTCAACATGTGAAAAAATTAAACACACCATTTGTATTTGAGGGTGTGGAAGTTCCAGCAACTATTATTGGTAAGAAAATTGCAAAGCAAAGAGGGTTTAATTATCCTGTGGGTAATTTTGATGATCTTAGGAGTTGGGAAGATGTTGAAGGAAGGTGATGATTTTCAGTATGTAGAAATAGATAAAGAAACCTGGAATCTAGTATCTGAGCATTTGGGTACTGATGATCCAGAAATAATTGAAAGGTGGATTGTTAAAACTATAGTTTCTTATTTAGAGGATTTAGGGGAGGATTATCTATCATTGGAGGATGAGTAATGGTTAATACTTACGGGTTAAAGAAGTCTACAGGAGTGGACTATTATCATGTCTACCAGGAAGTCCAAGCAGCTAAACAGGCTGCTCGGTTAAATATGAAAGTTGAATTATCTACTCATGAACGAGAAAAGCACCAACAGTCAGTACAGGAAACAAGTTCCAGTACAACAAACGGTGTTAGAAATGTGGGTAGTCTATTAGATGTTACGGTATAATTAAAAACACATGAAAACGGAGAATTGTATGCTAACCGGAATTACTGCAAATTCACTTGCACGTTATAACAAAGCAACCGAGCAAATTGAAAAGTCGATGAACCGTCTGGCAAAGGGTACCCGAGATTTGGATTCCCACGATCAGGTTAGGGTTAGTCGATTTGACAATAAAATTCATAGTTTGAAAACCGCCCATAGTATTGTCAAACAAAACCAGGATTTACTTCGATCTGCCCTTGCTGGTACGGATGCAGTAGAATCCATTGCCAGAAAAATGAGAGACCTTGCTAGGGAGGCACAGGATGACCAATTAACAGGTGATGCCAGGGCAGCTCTTGTTACTGAATATAATGAGTTGGGGAAGGAGTTGAATTATGTTGCCAAGAATACAGAGTATGATGGTACAGGGTTGATTGATGGTAGTTTTGGTACTAAAGAATTTACAGTGGGTGGTACACAGGAAGATCGAAATGTAAATATTTCCCTTGGTGATTTAACACTTGAGGGATTGAAAATTGGGGAATATGAGAATGATATTGGTGGCGGTAACACAGAAACTATTGCCACATCAACTCTTGATTCCGCAGAGAATGCTGAGGATGCAATAGTACGTTTGGATGCCGCACTTGCAACCCTAGAAACGGAACGTGCAGAAACGGCTTCGGAAATAGAACGTTTTGATTTTACATTAAACCACATGACCACTATGATAGGGTTGAATGAGGAACAGTTAGCAAATCTTACAGATTTGGATGAGGCAGCTGAAATGGCAAGATTAGCAGATTATCAAATACAACAACAAACCGCAATGGCATTGATGGCACAAGCACAACAATTGTCGGCCAGTGTATTGCAATTATTGGGTGGATAATATATGCCTAAATTAACTGAGGCAGAGTTTTTGGAAGTAACAAATTTACATAATCCTAGAAGATTTTCAGAGGCAATATGTGAATTGGTTAGGAGTGAGGGTTTGGGGTATATGGATGCAGTATTAGAATATTGTTCCGAACATGATATTGATACTGATATTGTGCCTAGACTCATTAATAAATCCCTGAAGGATAAAATTGAGGCAGAGGCAGTTAGATTCAATTTTTTACCTAAGACGGGGTCGTTGCCTCTATGAGTTATGAAACTTATAAAGTATATATGGGTGTAAAACAACATTTTGAACAACCAGGATATGATTATTTTCGTTATAATGGTGGGGTTCGTGTTCAATCATCGAATAAATACTACAGCAGGCGAGGGTTTCCTAGATACTTTGAAACGTTTAATAAGAGATATAGGGAGGGGCAATTATTGCCCTTCTTTGTTTCTAATTTTGTATCAGGGAATAAACGTTTGGAGGATATGGTAAATACGGGTGATGATATTTTTGTTACCTGGAAAACCCGTATTCAGAGTATGACATATAATTTTAAACAAGAATTAGATGTTATGCTTGATGGAGTCGGCCATTTTGATGAACTTTTTAGTAAAACTGATTCAGATCCCAAGATTTTAAAAATGTTTTATCATGGTGATATATCACCTGAAACTTTTATCATTATGGATATAATATTAAACTTTTTTCCGCAATTTGATCGGCAATTGGATGAATACCAGTGGCCGGCAACTAAAATTGTTTGTGAAAAATACAAAAGCTTTTTAAGTGTTGATGTAAAAAAATATACGGATATACTTAGGAAAAGGCTTGACATTGCCTAGGAAATATGTTATAATTATAATTGTTTGAATAGTGGACAAACTGCTATACAAAACATACAACGTATACAACGCATATAACGCATATAAGGGGAACATTAATAATGTCTTTTGCAAATCTAAAACAAAATCGGAATGCAACGATTGCAAGTCTCACCAAAGAATTAGAAAAAACTCAACAACAAACTACTAGTTATGTGGATGACCGTTATTGGAAACCAGAACGTGATAAGTCTGGTAATGGTTATGCAATTGTTCGTTTTCTTCCACAGACTAATGGTGAAGATTTACCTTGGGTTCGT
>Ga0114933_10005717_pt1 | contig 11220 bp, 8 predicted proteins | sample 4SBtaG_FD_89691 | JGI IMG/M metagenome (GOLD analysis project Ga0114933, IMG submission 89691) | Deep subsurface microbial communities from Kolumbo volcano to uncover new lineages of life (NeLLi) - 4SBTROV12_W25 metaG | ecosystem: Environmental > Aquatic > Marine > Volcanic | place: Kolumbo... | reverse complement strand
GGCAATGACGATCAGTTGTTTATCAGTGAATTCACTTTTCTTGCGATAGTGTGTAACGATGTCCGTCGTAAACATGGTGCCCACACAGAGGAACTGGCTGTCGAGCGATGACATAATCGCTGCCAGGATTCCTGCTGATAATAGTCCAGCCACAAACGGTGTGGTTAGCGCTTTCACTGCTGCGGGTAAAACCGCATTGGGCGGGAAGTGTGCTGGAATGATGTCAGCACTTGTCATCCAAACCCCCAACAATACGCATGGAACCCATACGATCATGATGAAAATTGGATGTGCCACGACAGCAAGCTTGAAGCTATCCGCACTTTTTGCAGTAAGCCAGTGTTGAAACAAGTGTGGAAACATTCCGACAGAAAGCGGTACAAAGAAATATGTTAGAAACTTCCATGGATCCATCGGACGAGGTGAATCAGGAGCCCATGAGGTAGCACGATACACACCCTTGGCTTTCTTACGAGTCCATTTCTTTAGCTCAGGCTTGCCAGGCATCAAGTCGTTGGGGTGTCCAACTTGTGCCTCAAAAATCTTAAGACCGACGGCATCAGCTCCACCGCGTCGATGCCATTTCTCGAAGTCTTCATGCTTTAGCTCTTCTTTTGCGGGCAGATCTTTAATCTCCCCCTTAGCTTCATTTTCAGTGATCCTGTCATCTTGAAGGAGAAGAGCTTTGTTCTTTTCTTCAAGCGTAAGGTCGATTAGTCCATTCTTGGCCGCAAAGACAGCTGGACCGCGTGTCTTTTTCAGGTAGCCAGCTGGGCCAGCCACAGGGAATGCATCCATACCAGCCTTGATCTGCTCATCAGTTAACGTCAGTCCTTTAATACTTTTAGCGTAGTTGTAGTAGGCTACGGTTTTCCATTTTGCAAACGAATCTTCGTATTTGTCCTGATCTTGTTGATCCACCACACGCATCATCTTACTTGGGTTCTTATCAACCACATTTTGCGTTGCCTTCTCAAGACCACCAAGTTCGTTTGAGATAATTACAAATGTGATCAGCCCCAACACCATGAAGACCATAGTCTGCGCTGTATTTGCCATTGCAGTTCCACGCATTCCACCGAAAAACACGTAAATCAGGACAACGATGCAGATTACCAGCGATGCAAGCCACGGTGGTACGCCGTAGTCATAATCTGCAAATGCTGTTTCAAATGCACCTTCTGTGATGCTGTTGATTACAGTACCGGACGCCATCACGCCAATCAGAAGATATGGAATTACCAGACCAACAAGGATAGGAAATAGAAGGAGTCCAATTTTGTCGCTCTCTAGTCGGTCTCTAAAGTACTGAATCTGAGTTGTATAACCATTTTTCCGTCCTAGGTCCCATAACTTTACGCCAAGGACAAAGAAGCAGAGAGAGTGAATGATGCCACTGGAAGACGCAAGCAGACCATAAACACCAGCACCTTCTTTAAAAGACTCTCCGGTGGATCCTACTAGCGCGAATGCCGTCATAGTTGTGCCAAACAGTGACATCAACAGCATAAATGGGCCAATTGAATGGCTTGCCAGCATATAGTCTTTGCTGGTACCGCGGAAAAGCTTGCTGGCAAACAGGCCAAGCAACAAAAGTAGCATCAGGTAGATGCTAATGATGACTAACTGTGTCATTATTCACCTCCCTCATTTACTTCTGAATTGGCATCGGTGACAGATTCTGTTGCCACAGCTGCCTCATCATCAAACACTGGCCACGCGATTTTTGTAGCGATATACCAAGTTATGCCCGCACCAACGGATATAAGCGCCTGCCAAAGCAGTGCAACGGGCATGAAGCCCATCACAGGCTCCTTTTTGTCCCAATTCCAGACATCGTGATGAAGAATGATCAGGAGGATAACTAACCCGATCACGATGAACTTGCCATTCTTGTTCATGATTGCGTGTCGATTGCGGAAGGATTTAATAGAAGTAGGATTCAAAAGTGCAATTCTAGAACAAATCATGTGATAAATCATAGACACCTACTGTTTTTGGCTATGAATTTCGTGAAACAGTCAAATTCTCTGGTAAAGAACTAAGACAGGCATGTACTTCGATGTGTTTTGACTTCGAAAAATATAGCCTGTCCATGAATTTTCAAAATCTCAGAATCGAACAGAATCCGGAACAGCAGAACCCAAGACAGTCATGTTTTTGAGAAAGTCTCAAAAACCAGTCAGCATCAAAAAGTGGGTGTCCATGATTGAGATTATTGAGCGTCGTCGATGGCCATTTGCATTGCTGGGTCGAGGTCCTGAAAGACTGCGCCAGCACCATCGTAGAAAATTCGGCCAATTAAGAGATCGGTGATGTTTCCGATATATTGAGGATACATCTTTAGGAATCTACCCATGCTAAATGGGTTGCAGTAATAAACATCAACCAATTTGCGGATCCACTGCGTGCCTTCCCTAAACTCATTAACCCAACTTGCAAGTTGGGTGGCACTGGTGTCATCGTTTTTCAATCCAGTGACAATGGCATCGGCTGCCATGATTCCTGATTGCAGCGCAAAATACACTCCTGAGCTATAAATGGGATCTATGAAACCCATCGCGTCCCCAACTAAGACCCAACCGTCGCCGGACTGTTGAGTTGTTGTATAAGAAAACTCTCTTGCAACGCGGTACTTCTCAATATTCGTTGATGGCGCTAAACGCCTCTGCATGGCTGGACACAAAGCTAACTCATCAGCAAATGTCTGCTCAGGTGACTCCCGACCCTCAAGCATGTAATTTCGATCGCCAACTACACCAACACTTGTAATTCCATTACGTAACGGGATAAACCAAAACCAAGAGTCCTTCTTTTCTGTATGGAGAATGATGGTTGCTCCACCGTGCTCTCCAGGGTCACGTTCAGCATTTTCAAAGTATGACCAAATGGCGATCTTCTTGAGATCTTCCTCATCGTGTCGCAATCCCATTCGATGAGCAATTACTGCCTGTAGTCCAGTTGCATCCACAACTACTTTGGCCCGCACTTCCTTGCTTGTCCCCTCCGCAGTCTGCACCGTAGCACCAACAGCGCGGTCGCCATCCATGAGTACGTCCATAACTCTAGCTTGGTCAACGCAAGATGCGCCGTTAGCCGCCGCATTTTTAAAGAGCATGTGGTCAAACTCAGCCCGCTCAACTTGCCACGTACTTGAGCACTCGCGCGGGTCATGTTGCTTAAAGAAAAAAGGTTGCGATTCCTTTCCGGTGGAGCTAACAAACTGCACACTGAATTTACGCACATAGTCACTGTTGCGCATCTGATCGAGAACTCCAAGTCTCTCAAAACACCAGAAGGCCTCCGGCATCAAGGACTCGCCGATGTGGTAACGAGGCATGGCTTCTCGTTCGAGCAATAGGGTATCAAACCCACCTTGCGAGATGATCGTAGCAGCCGCACTGCCTGCGGGGCCACCGCCCACAATTATGCAGTCGTATTGTTCCTTTAGGTTATTCACAAGAACTTGGTCTTCTAGCGGATTATGACGTCATGAATCGGTGACAACTTCGAGCAATTCAACAGCAGGTTTCCCATTACAGTAGATCCACGCTGTTCTCCCAAACAGGTCATGCCCTACCGGTACATCACAACAAGTAGAGAGATCTTCGCCGGTAGTGATCTTCCACAAGCTACTGAGTTCCACACGTCGCAATACATTATTTTGAATAAGGATACGTCCCAACGGTGTTTGCTGGTTTAGGATTTGGTCACGGACTGGAACGTCAATTGATTCCAAGTCCAATCTAACGATACCAAACTGCACCACGCGATCATCTGATTGCCTAGTCAGGAGAATTTTTCGACTATAGAAGCGTTCATCTGTTCTCGTCTCTAGCACTTTGACATCTACGAGTGATCCATGGTATTCCTCGACAGTCACGGTCATATGGTGATTATGTGACAAAAGTCGACGCGAGGTTTCCGTGAGATTACATTCCGCTTGTTCAACATAAGTCCCAAACAGATTTTTGTCGGAATAGAACAACTCAACCAGAGCTTTCGGATCAGGAGGAGGTGCTTGATTCTCCATCGTCACATCACGTAGAAAGGCTGAAGTTGGCTGGGAAATGGACTATTACGGAAGCGGCGCGGTTACTTCATCAAGCATCCTGATCAATTTGAACAGGTTCGGCGACGGCTTCATCAAAAGATGGTCGGTCCAGAACCGTATCCACTAGGAAGTACATCAATCGTCGCATGTCTTCCGGTTGAATCTCATCTGCGACTAATTCTGCTCGCTGTTGGTGTTTATCAACAAGCCGATAGGCGGTTTCAAATACATTTGCCTTAGTATACAACTCCTTCACTCTGGCTAAGCGTTGTTCAGCGGAGAGCTGATCATTCTCAACGAGTGACAAAAGTTCTTCCTGCTCATCAGAGTCTAAGTTTTCCAAGGCAAGCGATAGAAGCACTGTTGGGCGTCCGCCGAGTGTATCTCCACCGGCATTCATCTTATTGAAATCATCACCTTGCCAGTCGATCAAGTCATTAAGAATCTGGAAAGCAACTCCAAGATTCCTCGCAAACACTTTGACCGGTTCGCGATACTCACCAATTGCGTGGGCTAGTCGTACACCGGACATCATGGCTGCTTCAAATGCAGGTGATGTCTTAAGTGCATAGATCTTCAAAGCATCGAGAGGTGACAGCCGTTTATTTAATGAATCTCTCCACAAGAGCTCAGCGCCTTGACCTTCTGATAGCTTGGTATGTGCCTCGGCTAGGATGTCGATAATATCAGAGGCGACATCCGGGCCAAGTGTTGCGGCTTCGCGTGAAACCAGGCGATAACCAAGACCGATCAGATAGTCGCCGACATTGATAGCTGTGGGGATACCGTATTTACGATGTAATGTTTCCTCGCCATAACGGTAAGCATCATTGTCCTGAATATCGTCGTGAACCAATGATGCTTTGTGAAATGTCTCAATAGACATTGCAGTTAACTTGATTTGATCGGAAAGGGATTCCAGATGTGCGGCCCCCATGCCGGCAGTGCCACGTCCACCAGTTAGTGCATCATAGGTAGCGAGCGTTATAAAAGGCCGTGAGTGTTTGCCCCCTCGACTAAGGAAGTCATAGGCAATGGCCTCCGTCGCGCACACCGGATCCAAACCACCAACCCCTTGCCCGTTCATTTCGCTTAACCTTGGTCCGCCACGGAACCGCGGAGCGAGTCTTTCAAGTTCATCGGTGGCGAACATATTTGCAGCGGACCGCATCAAATGCATATAAGTGCGTGTTTGTTGTGTGCCTTCGGAAGCTTGAACGTGAATCATGTCGCTTACCCACTGTTCATCTACTGCAGTATTTCGGCAGTCGTTTGAAAGTAGTGGGACTGCCATGCACGGTATGCCGGCCAGCAGAATCTTGTCGATTGCCTTCTCAAGCACATTTAGGCAGGCTACACCAACAATTGCATCAACGTATCCACTTACGATGATCTTCATTACGATCGGTGAACCCTCAGCTACCAGCACACGGTAGCCCATTTCTTCAGCGGCTCCACGAAAGTCAGCAATGCTGCATGCACCGCATGTTTTACAATCGAGTCCGAATTGATCGTAATCGGCAGGGCAGCCTTCGGCGTGTTTCAAACAGTGCGGAAGCAGAAATAATCGACGTGATGGTGGTACCATTGCCACCTGGTCTCGCCAAAACTCACTGGCCAGATTTACCATTGCCCAACCGAGGTAGCCTTCATCGAGCCCGTGCTCGGCCAGCATCTCCCGTGCGACAACTTCCATTTCGTCCTTTGTCATTGGACGGGATTTATCGAGTTTGTCAGCAACTTCCTTGCACTTCATGCGCAGTTGTTCACGATGGTCCAACGTTTGTGGCACCATTTTTAAATGAGCAGTAGACCGTCGTGCAGATCTGCGACTAGATTGGTCCTCGGCCGAACCGGATTGTTGATTCACCGATGATGCAGTTGCCAAGATTGATTCCTTCATTTGTCCAATCGGTACTCTACAGCTGTGCGTGTTCTGATGACTCTGAAAACAGGTTTTGACAGTTTCCCAACGCAGAGACCGTAAAAATCATAGGATACAGTCTTTCATAATACCACAGCTTTGCGAAGTAGAAACCAATGGGAGACGGGTTCGTCCACGTATCTTCCTCTACCGTATCCAGTAACCACAAAAGTCCTTTTTCAATTATCACCTTATATTTGTGACCTTTGTCGGTAGCGACAATCGCTTCAACTGCTAAAGCAGTTTCTTCTACGCTGCTTTCCATAGAGCTAAGTGTAATAGCGATTGCAGTCGATTCATCATCTATCTGCTTATCCTGAGAGGCTACAGAACTTCCCCATCCGCCATTTGGGTTTTGCTGCTCAACTAGCCATTGCAATCCTCTCTTAGCAACTTCGTCGTCTTCTTTTCCCCAATCCGAATAGGCGAGCAATACTTTTGACGTACCGTATATCGGGTTTTCTTCGTTTGGGTCATCCTGGTTACCAAACCACAAAGGTAACCAATAGCCGTTTGCATGCTGTGTATTCTCTAAATATTTAAAACCGCTATTCAGAGTACGTGTTAACAGAGATTTCGGGACTTTTGATTGCCAGGCAGCCAGTGCTCGAAGAACATGCGCCGTCAGGTCACTTCCGCTTCGGTCGAACGGTAACTTACCCCACCCCCGGCAAAATGTTGGCCATCCCTTATCTCGGTTTTGCAGTCCTAACATCCATTCGATTCCAGGAGCGATGGAGTCTTCTAATTGCCGGCGATCCTCTGTGCTCATCTCGCATTTTCTGGAGATTTCGCTAAGAGCGATGAGTGCTCCGGGCGTATCATCACAGTCTGGTACGGCGCCACTCAAGTTACTCCACCCCCAACCTCCGGGAGCAGCACCGGTAAAAGGATGACGTGTCGCGTGCTGACAATTCAGCAGCCACTCGAGACAGTCAACCGATTGCAATCCCGAGGGGCATTTAGAAAGTGCATTAATGCTGAGTGAAGTGTTCCATGTCGCAAGATTTGTGTCGATCGGCCAGCTACCATCACTTCTCACACTCCCGGAAATGAACCGGATTCCATTACAGGTAACCGGATGATCAGTACGCTCAATGGAAGCGAGACTCATAACCACGAAGCTTGTTAATGGGATTGCCTCGAGATAACCGCCACTATCCGGTTGCATTCTTTCGAGCACTCGCAGGCTCTTCTTTACAGCGAGTGTGCGAATAATCCTCGAAATCGGGTTCCATGGTTTCTTATGAAAGAATCGCGCCTGACCAATAGCAACGAGAGCAGGAATGGCGTAGCTCACCACGGGCATCTTAAGAAACCTATAGAGTGATTGCGGAAAGCAGGCTAACTCAAATGGTAATGGTGATACATCATTCCAATCCACTAGGCCAGCAATTGCAGCATTGGTGAGGATAGGAACAGCAAACGTCTTATCCTTGCCATAGCGATCGCGGAGTCCATCAACACGGCCACGTGAATCAATGTACTTGTTCGCCCGCTCAATGAGAGACTGATGTTCACCGGACTTACCTGCCAGTTCTAAGGCTGCAACGACCAGCATACTGGTTGCAATATTAGAGTAACTCAACGTGGTGTCCCCGAAGCCACCGTCAGAGTTTTGATGTGCTACGATCCAAGTCACTCCACGATCAATCAGTTCGGAGATTTCCCCAATGTCGCTCAGGCCACAATTGAGTTCACGGACCTTTGCATCATTTGCTTGCAGGCCACTGCGAAAAACAGCAAGTGCGGAAACAGCCGTAGCAGTGGAGAGTGCGCTTGAAGATAATTCACCTTCCCATATCCCATCCTTACTACGTTCTGCCAACAAGTGATTCGTTGTGCGGTTAATTGCAGCGGTAAGTCGTTGAGCAATGGACATATGAAGCCAATCGTATCGAGCGATTATGCGCCCGATCTAGAGTTGCAACTGATTTTGAAATTGCAGCCACTGCTGGTATTCAGGCGAACGCACAAATGCTTCATACCCTTCAATTGTACTCAGGTCTTCGAATTCAACCGCGTGGTCTTGGGGTTGTTTCTGTACTGCCTGATTGGGCGCATTCAATGCGGTGAGCAAGAGTTGGTTGCCACACTTCGGGCAAGGCGATAATTTTCCAGCGAGGTGATCAGGAATCTGAAATCTGGCACCGCACTGGCATGCTACTTCTATGGCCATCTACGAATTCTTTATTCAGGACGATCAGTTTTCAATTTGATGTAAATCAGGCACCCTCGACTGTTCTATAGGCGCTTCGCGTGAGTCGATCCAATTGTCTGCGTCAAAATGTTTTGTGTATGCACCATAGTCATTGAACCAGAATTTCTTGGCCATTCGATATACAAAATTCTTTTCTCGGATTTCATGGCCCGGATTGTATTGTGACGGGCGTAGGTCGAGATTCTCTAACTCCGCAAATGCTGCTTTTCGAGCAGTCGTATCCTGAGCTCCATGGCGACTGGCAATTTCGTGAAGGAGATCAGGTCGCTCCAGAACAATACAGCCGCGTGTATGCTTAGCAGTGGTTTCTCTGAAGTCGCGTAGAAATTCTGATTCGTTGAACACTTGTCTTAGTGGGCGTTCATCATGAATAGACTCATTTGCAAACTGAATAATAGGGCATGGTTCGATATCACCCCATGGACTGATGTGGTGCGTAAATCCTGTGGCAGCTGGGCATAGGGCATTGCCTTGGTCATCATGGTAAGCATCGACAATGACGATTGGCTTCTTTGCCCGCATTTCAACAACAAATTTTCGCACTTCTACTTGTTGTTCAGGTGTAAGAGCCAATTCCGGGCACGGGTCAGGCCCAATGGGTCTATATATATGGAACCATGCGTACATGACGTTCATGTCTATCAGGCGATCAATCCATTCTTCGCTGACAAGCTCTTCATAATTCGTTTGGCAAACGCTCGTACAGACACCGGTAAGCAACTTAGCATCCAGACAATTCTGGATACCGGCCATTGTTTTGTTAAAGACCTCTTTACGACCACGTCGTTCATCGCTGACGATTTCATTTCCCTCGACGCTAATCAGGGGCGTCGCATTGCCAAGCCGTCGCAATTCGGCGGCAACTTCAGGTGTTATGAATTGCCCATTCGTAAAGATTTGGAAATAACAGTCACGGTGATTTCCTAGCACTTCTAATAGCTCGGGATGCATGAATGGCTCACCCCCGAGGATTCCGAAGAAGGAATTGCCCATGGCTTTGGCTTCATTAATCAGCCTGTCCATGGCTTCCACTTCAATTTTGCTTTGCTTTGCAGCTACATCTACCCAGCATCCCTGACATCGTAAATTACAGCTATTGATGATGGAGATGTAGAGAAATGGTGGAAAGAAATCCCCACGCTTGAGGCGTTTCTTGTGCTTCTGCACACTGCGGATTCCCTTAAATCCTGCTTTCCAAGCCAGATTCCAAAGCAAACGCTTGTTCGTGTGGAACAACAATCTTTTGGCCATTTTGAAATACATGAATACCCATCCATGTTGGGAGGACTAAGTCGATTCACGGCAGTTGCCGCAGTTAGTCTCAGTATAGACGTACTTGATGATGCCGTAATAGTGGTTGGCGATATTTACACTCATGCAGTGCAAAACAAATTCGCTTAAATCAACGGTCTCAAATCAGCCATCAGATGATTGTGAAAACAGCGTACCGGGTTTAATTTGATAACCCCGCAAGAACTCATCAGCTGTCATGGTGCGTTTTCCAGCAGGTTGCACCTGTTCAATGGCAACCACGCCATCATCCGTAGCGATCCATAACTCTTTGAATTGGTTGTCGATCAAACTGCCGGGTGCTCCACATTCGCCATCAACAAGGCGGATTTCACCGATGAGTAATCGCAGCGGTTTTCCGTTTTCACGATTGCAGAATGTGAAGCTGCCGGGCCATGGCTGAACTCCACGATGACGATTTAGTATTTCTGCTGTCGTGGCGTTCCAATCAATATTGCCGTCAGATTTGGCCAGTCGTGGTGCGCGAGTTGAACGAGTATCATCCTGTGATTTACCAATTGGTGTCGACCGATCCCAATTCTCAAGCATGGAAATGGAATCAATTACCGCAGGTGCTCCAATTTCAGCTAGGCGATTCTCAAGATCAACAGCGGATTCATCCGGCTGAATCTTGGTTTCGATTTTTATTAGCGTAGGACCGCCATCAAGAAGTGGCGTCATATGGATCACAGTAATTCCGGTTACCGGATCACCATTGATAATTGCCCACTGCACAGGTGCCGCCCCCCGGTAAGCGGGTAAAAGTGAACCGTGGAGATTGATCCCTCCGAGAGGTGCGCTGCTAAGAGTTTCCGCCGATAGGATTTGACCAAAGTCACAAACGACAAGCAAGTCCGGCTGCATTTCAGTTAGCTGTTGGACGAATGCTTCGTCATTCACGTTGGCCGGATCTAAGAGGGGGATGTCAATACCATCAGCAGCCTGTCGCATTGGGTTTGGTGGCGGGCGACGGCCTCCCCGTGCCAGTTTTTCAGGCCGTGTGACAACAGCGAGGATGTCGTGATCAGATTCCAACAACAACTTGAAGGCCGGTACGACAAATCCACCGGTTCCCATGACGACAATACGCATTCGGCGTCTCCGGTGTTAACAAAACTGTGACTCAAAATCTGCCAAACGTGCGAAAACCGCTACGTCATCTGGTATCGATCCGTCGGCACGTTTGGATCTAAACTCAATCTCGAATTCTTCAAGTTCAGCTTCGATCTCCGCTAACTCATACTGGTTCATTCTGTCGGTGAACATCACACCATCCAAATGATCCGTCTCATGTTGAACAACACGGGCCATCATTCCAGACAGGTCTGCTGAGAATGGTTTGCCGTCGATTCCATAAGCATCCACATGAATACTCTTGTACCTGGCAACCGGCCCATAGATACCGGCTAAGCTCAAGCAGCCTTCTTCTGCCGTTTCCCGGCCTTTGCCTCGAGTTAAGACCGGATTGATGAATACTAACTCCTCACCGTCCCCTTTTTTTGCCGTCGTGTTTACGACGAATAGCCGAAGTGGTAAGTCAACTTGATTTGCAGCCAGACCGATTCCGTTTGCTTCATACATGAGGTCGAACATTTCCTGGACGATAGTTCGAAGCTCGGCATTTATGCGTTTCACCGGTTTGGATTTATATCGCAAAGTCGGATGAGGTAAAGAAATGATTTCCATCGGAGGGGTTCGGACTCTTTCATTACGAAAGGATGAATTGACTGC
>Ga0114933_10005711_pt1 | contig 11226 bp, 9 predicted proteins | sample 4SBtaG_FD_89691 | JGI IMG/M metagenome (GOLD analysis project Ga0114933, IMG submission 89691) | Deep subsurface microbial communities from Kolumbo volcano to uncover new lineages of life (NeLLi) - 4SBTROV12_W25 metaG | ecosystem: Environmental > Aquatic > Marine > Volcanic | place: Kolumbo... | reverse complement strand
TTAACAAAGACTTCTCGTTTGGGCTGTCAAATTGAAGTAACAAAAGATTTAGATGGTTTAGTTGTTTCTTTACCATCAGAAGTTAATAACCTTCTTGGCTAGAAGAAATTTATTATGTTTGTAGAAACAAAGGGAGTGTTTGAAAGTCTTCGTGAAGACTCAAAGTCAATCTGGCAAAATTATGTTGGACACTCATTTGTTGAAGCACTGGGTAAAGGAATCTTACCCCTTGATTCATTTAAGCGCTATCTCCAACAGGATTATCTTTTTTTAATTGACTTTGCTAGGGCTTGGGGGCTCGCAGCTTTCAAATCAGATAATGTAGTTGATATTAGATCAGCGTGCTCTAGTTTAAACTCAATAGTTAACATAGAGATAAATTTTCATGTTGAATATTGTTCTAAATGGGATATTAAAATAGAAGAGCTTGAACAAGGTCAACATGCTGTTGAAACAAGAGCTTATATTGAACATGTTTTTCAATGTGGGCTAAATGGAGGGTTGCTAGATTTACATGTTGCTTTGGCCCCATGTATTATTGGATACGGTGAGATAGGGCAAAAGTTGAAATCATCTGGTTTTGATAACGAACAAAATCCATATTTGAGTTGGATACAAATGTATTCTGGAAATGAGTATCAAAGTGCGGTTCAACTTGAGCTTAATACCCTCAACAGGCTATTCGAATCATTTGATGGCTCAAGTCGCTATTCTGAACTTTTAGATATATTTAAAGAGTCTACACGTTTGGAGTCAGAGTTTTGGGATGTGAGCCTGGGTCCTAAGAATTAATAAATTTTAAAGTTTATAAATTTCTATTGCTGAAAAAGCTATATCGCACCATATTCTATATATGTCTGATAATATTCATGTCGATCTTGGATTAAATGGTTCACCTAGTAGCCACCGTGTAGTGGTTGCCATGTCAGGTGGCGTTGACTCATCTGTCACAGCTGCACTATTGAAAGAAGCCGGTTATGAGGTGATTGGAATAACTCTTCAGCTATATAACAATGGGTCTGCAGTAGGTAGGCCTGGGACATGTTGTGCAGGTAAGGACATACATGATGCTCGGCGGGTTGCAAGTCAACTTGAGATTCCCCACTATGTTTTAGACTATGAAGACCGTTTTAAAGAAGCAGTAATTGATGATTTTGCTGATTCCTATATTCGTGGGGAGACTCCTCTTCCATGTGTTCGTTGCAATGAACGAATAAAATTTAGTGATTTGTTAGATGCAAGTAGGCAGCTAGGCGCTGAGGTTTTAGCTACTGGTCATTATGCTAGAACTTTGACAGGTTCTAGCGGTCCAGAGTTGCATACAGCTTTAGATCTATCGCGAGATCAAAGTTATTTTTTGTTTGCAACAGATTTAAAGCAACTTTCCTACCTACGCTTCCCCCTTGGTAGTTTTCCAAAAGAGGTGGTCCGCAAGCAAGCTCAGAGGTTTCAGCTAGGTGTAGCAACAAAACCAGATAGTCAAGATATTTGCTTTGTGCCTAATGGGGACTATGCGAAGGTGATAGAAAAATTAAGACCTGGTGCTGCTAAACCTGGCTTGATTGTTGATAAGACGGGAGAGGTGCTTGGTGAACATAAGGGTACGATTAATTATACTATTGGTCAAAGGCGTGGCTTAGGAGTTTCAAGTTCTGAGGCTTTGTATGTCACTAACATAGATCCTATTAAGCACTTAGTTTATGTAGGTGAACGCCATGAATTGATGGCAGATCAAATTCTTATAGAAAATGTTAGTTGGTTAGCAAATAAAAATATTGAAAAAAACTATGAAATTGACGTTCGTATTCGCTCCACACATAAAGGTAATAGAGCAAGTTTGCATTGGCAAAGCTATGACTCATTGATTGTAAACTTGGCTCAACCAGAATTTGCCACATCAGCGGGTCAGGCTTGTGTAATCTATGATGGATCCCGTGTTTTGGGTGGTGGATGGATTACCCGAATGCAAAAGCAGAATTGTAAAACCCCACAAATAGATAATTTACAAGCAAAAGGAAGTCTTAGATTATAAAAATATAGGTTTAAATGTTTATACAAGTCCTAAGCTTTAATGGTTGTTTTCCTTATGGGCTTTGTTACTTTACTCGTTTAATAAAAGTCACAGTTGACCTTCTGAACCTATATGGCATATTTCCGCTTAATTTATGGCGGGGTAGCTCAGTTGGTTAGAGCGTCGGAATCATAATCCGAAGGTCCCTGGTTCAAATCCTGGCCCCGCTACCATTTTTAATTATTATTAATATAAATAATTTATCTGAATATTAATCTATTTATTATATTCTAAGCTTATAAAGCTGAAGTAAAACCACCATCAACAGTAATTATTTGTCCTGAAACGTAACTTGCATTATCAGATGCAAGAAATGTAGCTACGTTTGCTATTTCTTCGGGCTTTCCAACACGACCTAAGGGAATACTTGATGCTATATCTTTTAGGCCTTTAGGGCCAAGTGAGTGTTTTGGGTCCAAAGTTTGTGCCGTTGTAATTATTCCTGGTGCAATACCATTGACTCTAATATTGTAACTAGCTAATTCAATTGCTAACCCCTTAACAAAACCAACAATTGCAGATTTAGCTGCGCAATAAGGTACATGCTCTGTCCATCCAACCTTATATCCTGCTATCGAAGAAATACATATAATAGAACCTCTTTTTCTTTGTTGCATATCTGGAGCGGCTGCTCTTACTACACGCATCATTCCTTTAAGATCAGTTTCATGCACCCAATCCCACTGGTCATCTCTGAGCGTTTCAATAGGCATAGTCTTTGCAATACCTGCATTGTTGATAATAACGTCTATTGATTTTCTGTATTTTTTTGTAACTGCAGAAATTACTGAGTTAACATTTTCAGTATCTGTTACATCCATAAAGTAGAACTCTGCATCTCCTCTTTTATTAAGCCTTTTAGCTACTGCGCGTCCCTCAGGTTTGAGGATATCTGTTACTATAACTCTATAGCCATTATCTAAAAATTTACTTGAAATAGCAGACCCTATTCCGATACCGCCCCCAGTTACTAATGCTATTGGCTTAGCCATTATAAAACTCCAATTATTAATTTCGTAAATATTATTATTTGCTGACTTTATTATAGAAAAATTTATAGTGTGCTATATCCGTATGGTATGCAAAAAATTAACTCTCAAAATATTGTCTGGACTTTCCAAAGTTTTGTTCCGATCACCTTAAGTTATTTTAATGCTCTGGAGATAATATGTTCAAAATTGGAGAAACCCCTAAGCAAAATTGGTTAGTTGGTAAAGTATTGGAGGAAAGGGCATATGAATTTCCAGATCATCCAATTGTATATTGGGCTAACGAAATTTATACATACTCGCGCCTCAACATTGATGCAAATCGTTTCGCTCAAGGACTCTTAGAAATCAATGTTCACAAAGGTGATCGAGTTGCTGTGATGATGAGTGGTTCGCCAACTTATATTGGTGTATGGTTTGGTCTAGCTAAGATTGGTGCAGTAGAAGTTCCAATAAATACTGCATATAAGGGCGACCTTCTAGCACACATAATAAACAGTGCAGGAGTAACAATTGCCGTAATCGAGAGTGCTTTCGTAGATATTTTTAATGAAATATTGCATTTATGCCCAAAACTTCGCCGTATAATTGTACACAAGCCAAGTGAGAAGGCTTTAAATTTAAAGACTATCGACGGTAATAACTTTGATGATATGCAAAATATAATTTGCGGTGAAGGGGAGAATATTGAATCTGATGTTACTCCTGATTCAATGGCATGTATAATGTTTACATCTGGTACCACTGGTCCATCAAAAGGTGTGATAATAAATAATGCTTTTGAACTTTCCTTCGCAGTTATTTTTAATGAGATAGTATCTTTAAAACCATCAGACATTACCTACAATTTTTTGCCGTTTTTTCATATTGCGGGCAAATTTATATTTTTAGGAACGATGTTTGTAAATGGTAGAATGTTACTTCGTCCACGCTTCAGTGTCGAAAATTTTTGGAAAGATATAAGGCAATTTGGGGTGACAGTTACTGTTGGAGTAGGGGGTATTTGCCAGATGCTTTATGCTCAGCTCCCAGACGAACAAGACTCAGATAATCCCTTGAGGATGATTTATTCTGTTCCTAATCCTCATGATGTTTTAGACCAGTTTAAAAGACGGTTTAAATTAGAGCTAACTGAGGGTTACGGATCTACTGAGGCAAATATTGTGGTTTATACAAGACCAAGTGAAGATACTCCACTTGGAGCCGCAGGGAGGGCAGCACCCTATTATGATATTCGTATTGTTGATGGGAATGACCGGGACGTTCCTGTAGGTGAGTCAGGTGAGATTATAGTTCGACCAAAATTTCCAAATACCCTCATGGAGGGTTATTATGGTTTGCCAGAGAAAACAATAGAGACCTTTAAAAATCTTTGGTTTCATTCTGGTGATCGGGGAATGATGGATGAAAGGGGGTATCTATTTTTTCTTGATAGAATGAAAGATGCGATTAGAAGACGAGGTGAAAATATTTCATCATTTGAGGTTGAGCGTATAACTGCCAAGCACCCAGCTGTTTCTGAGGTTGCTGCCATAGCTGTTCCTGCAGATGTTGGAGAAGATGAAGTGAAAATAGTAGTAGTGCGTCAAAGTAATTTATCCCTAGATGAACTCAGTCTATTTCAGCATTGTGCAAAAGAGATGCCTTATTTTATGGTGCCTCGGTTTATAGAGTTTGTGGAAGATTTACCAAGAACACCAACACAAAAAGTAAGGAAAATAGAACTACGGTTATTAGGTGTTACGAATTCTACATGGGATTGTGAAAAGTTTGGCTATAAAGTTACAAGGGGTGGTATTAAGCAGATAACTTAATAAACTGTTAATTTAAAATCAAAAATTATGGAGAATTTTGTGTCTTTTAATTTACTTGAAGGATTTCGTGTAATTGATGTGAGCCAGTATGCTCCTGGTCCATATTGCTCCCTTCTTTTGGCCGACTTAGGAGCAGAAGTTTTTAAGGTTGAACCTCCAGGAGGGGAACCTATGAGGCGAATAGGCCCAATAGAAGAGGATGGGATTTCTGGTTGGTACAAGGTCTTAAATAGATCAAAGAAAGTTATTGAATTAGACCTAAAAAGTGAAGAAGGGTCAAAAGCTTTTGAACGACTTGTAGCTTCTTCAGATGCTTTATTAGAGTCGTATCGCCCAGGAGTATTAGATAGGTTGGGTTTTTCTGAAGAAAATATTACTAAAATAAATCCTAAAATTGTTGTTTGTTCATTATCGGGTTGGGGGAAAACAGGTCCTTATTCTTCAAGGGCAGGACACGACCTTAATTATATGGCTCTTTGTGGTGCTTTATATACTTCCGGTCAGTCTGGTATGCCGTCGATTACTAATCCTCCAGTTGCTGATTACGCAAGCGGTGTACAGTCAGCTTTTTCAATAGTAGCCGGACTTTTATCTCAGGCTAGAAAACAAGAAGCTGATAAGCCAAGACCTATATTTATTGATACAAGTATTGCTGAATCAGTTTTGCCGTGGACGGCCTGTGTTCAAACCCAGGAAGTATCAGAAGAAAGTCCTATTAATATAGAGGATACATTTTTAAATAACGGTGCGGCTTTTTACCATATTTATGAGACAAAAGATGGACGTCACATTACAGTAGGTGCTGTAGAAGAAAAGTTCTGGGAGCAATTTTGTATTGCAATTGGTCAGGAGGGATTCATTTCACGACAGTTTGAAAAGTGTCCTCAAGATAGATTAATTGCAGATGTAGCTGCTATCATTGTATCACGTACTCAAGAAGAATGGACTAAACATTTTAGAGATTTTGATTGCTGTTTTGAGCCAGTTCATAGCCTTGCGCAGGTAAGAAACAATGAGCAGATTGTTGCTAGAAAGATGCTCCGCACAGAAAGTTCTGAAGCAAAACGAGTTGAGGTCGCTTTTCCTGCTTGGATCAATGGAAGACCTATGCCTAATGGAAAATCATTAGAGTTTATTTCAATTGATGAGTTAGAAAAAGAATTTTGATCATTAAGAGAAAAATTATATTTTAAATTTAAAGGAGATCAATAAACGTGACCAAGCGTATCATTCATGATTGGATTAAGTATCATGCAATTCGTCGCCCAAGTTCTATAGCGCTGGTTGATTACGAGACTGGTTACGAAATAACATACAAAGATCTAAATGCTCAAATTGACTCTTGTACAGTTTTTTTGAAAGAAAAGTATCATATTGCCCCAGGTGATAGAGTGGCAACTTTGGCGCAAAACTGTGTGGAGATATTTGTTGTACAGTTTGCATGTGCAAGACTTCGTGCAATTTTTTTGCCAATGAACTGGCGGCTTGCAGATCAAGAGCTTGATTATATTGCTACTGATGCAGGTCCGAAGGTCATATTTTCTGATGAAAGATTTTTTGATACAGGGGAATCATTAAGTCGACGTTTGGGTTCTTTATCAAATGAGTTAATTGGTAATAGCTCTGACTTTTCAATAGCTTTATCACAGAATAGAATTTTACAAACAGAGGACTTACCAGGGTTTGATGATGTTTGGCATATTCTTTATACCTCTGGCACTACAGGGCGACCTAAAGGTGCTCAGCTCTCGCATGGACAAAACTTACTGCAATGTCTTAGTTTAGGATCTGAATATTGCGTTACAAATGAATCTGTTGGTTTGACCTATACTCCCACTTTTCATGCTAGTGGTTTATTTATGTTCTCAAACCCTATGCTTTTACAGGGGGGCAAGACTATTTTGATGCGTCAATTTGATGCTCAATTATGTTTAGACCTCCTTAAAAACCCTACCGTCGGAGTAACACATACATTAGCTATTCCTACCAATTTGCTAATGATTAGAAACCTAGATGATTTTTCAGATGTGGATTTTGCAGGTTTAACAATTGGTTCGGGAGGTATGCCTGTTCCTATAGCCTTAATAGAAGAGTTTGCAAGTCATGGTGCCAAAGTTCCGCAGGTCTGGGGAATGACCGAGCTCTGCGGGGTATCAACATCACTGCCGACAGAAGACTATCTAAGAAAAGCCGGCTCTTGCGGTCCCCCTCTTATGAATGTTGAAATTAGTATTATAGATTCTGACCAAAAGCACATAAAAGAACCGAATATTATTGGGGAAATAGTAGCTCGAGGACCAATGGTTATGAGGGGATATTGGGGGCTTGAAAATCGTAACAATGAATTTTTCATCCCTAATGGATGGTTTAGAACAGGTGATGCTGGAAAAATTGATAAGGATGGCTATTTGACTATATCGGGGCGTTGGAAGGATATGTACATTTCTGGTGGTGAAAATGTATATCCTGCAGAAGTCGAAGAGGTGATTTATCAAATTTCAGAAGTTCATGAGGTTGCTGTCATTGGTATTCCGCATGAGTTGTGGGGAGAGACAGGTCGAGCACTTATTGTATTAAAACCAAAGATGCATCTATCTGAAGAGCAAGTAATACAATTTTGTAAGTCTAATTTAGCCGGTTATAAAGTACCTAAATCAGTACTTTTTGTAGAAGATTTACCTCACAGTGCCAATGGTAAGATTCAAAAAAGTAAGTTAAATGCTGATTATGGTCAGAATTCAAAGGCTGGATAAATAAGATATGGGTGAAGAGCATTTACACCATGTTCATATTTTTAGTATGGACATTTCAGAATCAATTAATTGGTGGAAAAAAAACCTATCAGCGGAAATTTGTTTTGATGGAGTTATGGGGGGGTCAAGGAATGTTTTTATGAGAGTTGGTGAGGGTCGATTACACTTTTATGATCAAAAGCCAAAATCTTTTGTATCTGGTACAATTCACCATCTTGGAATTAGGGTAAAAAATGTTAAAGAGACTGTTTCAAGGATGAAGAATAACGGAGTTGAGTTCAGAAATTCAGTAAGAAGCTTTGATGGGTGGGCTTATTCTATGTGTGCTGCTCCAGACAATATTTTATTGGAGTTATTTGAAGTAAGTGCACATATTGATAACAATGATCTTCAAAAGTATTTTTCTGATACTTCATCCCAATTTTCATGACTCAAACTCTGATGGTTTAACTTTTCCTAGGCGTGTCCAATATTTTTCAGGAATAAGCTCCGGTTTTTTATAAAACATCCATCGGCATGGTTTCGCTGCATCTTCTTCATATCCAGTTACCCATAAAGGATAACCACCCCATTCAATAGGTAAAATTTCATTAACAGCACAGTGGATGCAATAGTATGGGACACCTTTTTTATTCCAGGACCAATCATAAGCTTTTTTTGTTACACCAAAGTTATATGGTTTACCTAATCTTGATGGCGAACCGTCAACCGTATCACCTCGCCTCATCCTTCCACCAGATCCACATGGATCCATAATAATAGAAAACTTTTCTTTATCTTCCTCAATAGTGATATCACCATCTTGTTCTGGTCCGCATCTATGAGATCGCATCATTTCTGCAGTTAACTCAACTTGTTGCTTTGTGGACATTTTACTAAAAACTTTCCATGTACGACGAAGCATCCAGGTTTCTTGGCTTTCACGAAGAATTTTGAACATTAGTTTCTCACCACAATGAGAAGCTGTTCGGGTCAAAAGATCCCATACCCAATCACAAAAAAGGTCATGTAGTGATTTATCTTCAGCATGTGCCGCTTTAACTAGGTCTTTTGCTGTTTTGCTATCGCCTTTATCTATAGATTCTGACAATAGGTGATGTGTAGGTTTTCCTAAAGTTTTAATATCATCAGTGCGTAGCAAGCGTCCGTGAAAGTCATTTAATTTAAGCATACAGAAGAACCTAGCTTATCTTATCTATAATATAATTTAGTCATGATTTTTATAAGTCCGCTGTGAGGCCAACTTTTTGAAGCGTCGCTTCTGATGGTCTTCCTGTCATTTTATCCCAGCCCATTTCATCGTAATATTCTTGAACCATAGTTTTAAGATGGGGGCGAATACTTTTACCTGCAGCTTTTCCTACGCTAGGAGCTTCTAATAATCTTTCTGATATATCAAATTCATCTTCTGGTTGAAAACCACGTTTGATAGCAATTACTCGTTGTAGATTTACCATTCTTTCACCTACGACCATAGCTTCTTCTTCTCCAAAGTCAGACCAACCGGTAGCTAAGGCAATACTTTTTGATGAGAATCCTAGTCCGCCCTTAACTCCCCAAAGAGCAAACCAACAGACCCCTAATGTATCTTCCCATAGCTTCTTCATTTGTGTTTTAGCTACAGCCTCTGCTTTACCTTCAGGTACCATTGGTTCACCAAAGTCGGTATAGCCAAGATCAGGGTCTGTAGTCCATGCATCTACTCCGGGTCCTTGCCAGCAAACTCCAGCTCCAGCTACAATTTGCCCTAAAAGAACGCTCCATGCAGGTCTCCAGTCATGCATATTAATACCGCCACCACGTATGTGGAGCACACAGGCCTCTGCCTCTTTTCCTAGTAATTTTGATGCTTCCTTAAGACCTTGAGCTAATACTTCACCACCAAACCCTTCACCTGTACACATTTGATCTAAGAGCTCAACAGCTGATTCGTAATTTCCCCAGTTTAACTCTAGGCCACCTGTATCTTCTTTGTTTAAAATTCCACGTTCATATAGCTCAAAAGCCATCCCCATTAAGGCACCACCAACAGAGGAGTCTATTCCCATTGCGTCAAAATAGTCTGTTAAGGCGAGGGCTTCACTTGGGTCATCAATGCCAACCATACCTGCGGCACCCTCCATATTTTCTCCTCCACCGCACATGCTTGCGGTAAATCCTGCAAATTTTCCAGTATTAATTTTGCAGTCGTATGCACAAGCGATACTACAATTGTAAGATTCTTTTGGCGTTATTGTGAAATCTTTTGCAGCTTCAACAAATCTTTTAGAAAAGTCTTCGCCCCATAAAGGGTCAGAGAGATTCTTACCAGCAAGCATGTGGCTTTCTCCAACATAACTATATGCTCGAGTTATCCCACCTTTAGCGAGTATAGTACCCACTGCCGGGGCACCTTCACCAGGCTTTGGTTCGTGCCAAATTGCCTTGTCCCAAGCCTGAGTGACTTCTCCAAAATTTAATGGTTCTTCAAGTGGAACAGTGCTTGAACCTCTTACAGCAACAGCTTTTAATTTCTTAGATCCCATTACCGCTCCAACACTACCTTTGGACGCTCCATGATTACGATCATTTTTAATAGATGCTCCAGGCAACATTGCTTCACCTGCTGGACCAATACATGCCACTGATATTTTGTCTTCATCGCCTAGTTCTCGCTTTATTAATCGCTCAGTTTCTCTTGTATCTTGTCCCCAAATTTTATCTGCTTCCTTGATCTCTACATGATCGTCATCAACCCAGAGATAAACGGGAGTTTTTGCTTGTCCAGTTATAATAATCCCATCATATCCAGCATGTTTTAAGTAAGCTGCCCAAAAACCATGAGTGTGACCTGTAGCAACAGCGTATGGAGTATTAAAGTTAAATGATACAACTGCAAGATTAGATGAGCTTGGAGCAGAAGTCCCTGTTAAAGGACCTGTCATAAGAAGAAGTGGTGCAGAAGGGTCGGTTGCTTCTATACCCTCAGGAGATTCATCTATAAGTAGACGCATCCCTAGACCTATTCCCCCGATGTATTTTCGAAGAATTTTTTCATCGGGCAGAGGTGAACATGAACATTCACCATTATCTAAGTTTACTCGTAACAGTTTTCCAGCATATCCACCTTTCATCTTCTCCCCTCCCCAATTGAAAGAAAACTAATATTTATTAGTTAGCATATGTATATATCTTTATCATACTAATGGTATAGATAGATATTTTAAAGCTGTAGTACTAATTCTCTTAAAATTTCTTACTTTATGATTATCAAATAAATTTAATATTACCTGCAATCTCAACAATAACTGGGAAAAATAGATGAAGAACAGAAAATGGATAGTATATTTATCTGGTGAAATTCATACTGATTGGAGAGATCAAATCACTGAAGGGGCAAATAATTCTGGTTTAGATATTGATTTTTTATCCCCAGTAACAAATCATCAATCAAGCGATGATTGTGGCGTATTAATCCTTGGTTCAGAACCAGAAAAGTTTTGGCATGACCATAAAGGTGCAAAGTTAAATGCTATCCGAACAAATACTCTTATAAAAACTTCTGATATTGTAGTAATAAGGTTTGGCGAAAAATATCGTCAATGGAATGCAGCATTTGA
>Ga0114933_10005710_pt1 | contig 11227 bp, 8 predicted proteins | sample 4SBtaG_FD_89691 | JGI IMG/M metagenome (GOLD analysis project Ga0114933, IMG submission 89691) | Deep subsurface microbial communities from Kolumbo volcano to uncover new lineages of life (NeLLi) - 4SBTROV12_W25 metaG | ecosystem: Environmental > Aquatic > Marine > Volcanic | place: Kolumbo... | reverse complement strand
GGGCTAACTGACCGCCGAAGAGGTCGCGGTTTTCGATCATTAACTGGTGAAGTGAATGCCAATCCTGACCCGGATGCGACTTATGAGTCCCTTTTGCGGTGGGCTCACGAAAACTATGCTAACTGGAATCCCAAATTTGAAAAGCACATGCGCATTCGTTATGGTCAACGTCTTAGCGGTGGATGGCCACAGGCTTCGGCTGTTAGCCAATTAACCGGTCACATGCGCGGCATGGATACGGTTGTAAACGATTGGCAACATATTCAAACGCCCACATTGATTCTAGGTGGTGCTGACGACTATCCAACTTATGCGGCAGAAGCTGAACATGCAGCGAGTGTTTTTCCAAACGGACAGGTAATTAACATTCCAGGCATTGGCCACAACCCGCACGAAGAAGTGCCAGACATTATTAACGAAGCTTTAATGCGGTTTTTTGAATCTTAGGAATATTAAGAGAAAAGGAATAAGTCATGAAACTTGTTTCTGCAATAAGTGTAAGTTTTGTTTTAACTTTAGCAGCTGCCCAGGCGATTGCTGACACCAGCATTTTGTTTATCGGTAATAGTTTCACCTACGGCTGGGGATCAAGTACCCGTTACTACCGTGCTGATAGCGTGACTGATCTGAATCATGAAGGTATCGGCGGTGTACCAGCGCTATTTAAATCCTTCGCCGATCAGGCTGGTCTTGATTATGACATTCACTTGCAAACTAGAGGTGGGGCGGGGCTAGATTTTCATCTAGCAGAAAAGCTCGGTGTGATGGGTCGTCGTCCCTGGGATCAAGTGATCATGCATGGATACAGTACACTCGATGCAAATAACCCCGGTGATCCCACAGTGTTAATTAATACCGTCGCCGAGATGTCTGAATTCTTTCACAATCTTAATTCTGATGTGGAAGTCTATCTCACTGCAACCTGGTCCCGTGCTGACATGGTTTATCTCGATGATCGGCCCTGGACTGGAACTCCAATTCATCAAATGGCCTTGGATGTTCGCGCCGGTTATGACAAAGCAGCTGCTGCGCCAGCGGTTAAGTCTGTGAATGCCGTTGGTGAAGCCTGGAATCGCGCCATGGAAAATGGCATCGCCGATCCAAATCCTTACGACGGTATTGACTTAGACAAGATTGATTTGTGGAGCTACGACCACTACCACGCCAGTGATTATGGTTACTATCTGGAAGCATTAGTTGTATTTGGAAATGTAACCGGACTTGACCCAAGATCTCTCGGTGAAAACGAATGCTCAGGTTACGAGCTCGGCATGTCTCGTTTACAAGTGAAGGCATTGCAGCAGGCAGCCTATGAGCAACTTGCTAGTGAAGGTAGAGTGGAAGCGGCACCGCTGGAATTGCCACGACCGGTTGCACCGCAGCGTTGTGACTAATTCGAAAGATCTATAAGGGCATACTTTATTGAAGCATGCCCTTTATTCTGTAGAATCTTCTGGTAATCCCAATACAATTAATTCTGCTGTCGGTGTTGCGTTTACACCTAATGCGATGTATTGCCTGCCATCTATTGCATAACTCATGGGTGCACTTTGCGGATCGCCGGGTAACTCAATTTTAGCTAACTCTTCACCGGTTTCTTTGCTGCGTGCGATTAGTATCGGTCCATAACCTTCATTCTGCCCATGTATTAGTAATGTAGAAGTAACTAGTACCGGATGACGGCCGCCTCCACCTAGTGGGGGAAGGTCGAGTCCTTCAACTGCAGGATTGTTTTCTACACGGACAGAGCCATCTCCGTTTGGAGCTTGCCATAAAATTTCTCCGTGATTCATGTCAATCGCAGTGATGGTTGAGTAGGGCGGTTTGAGTAGTGGAAGGCCTCGCGGTCCAACAACACCTCGATTTTGCAAGCGGTAATAACGAAAATTTGATTCGTCTTCGGGAAGGGTTCCCATAAAAGGTGTAAAGGCGCCGTTTGAAGATGGTACAAACAAGACATTGGTTTCTGGATCAAATCCAGCGCCGGGCCAATTGGCGCCGCCGCCTGCACTGGGAACAAAAATGGACCCGCGCTTAGCGGTTTCTTCATCCGGAAGACTCGCAGGTGTATAGATCGGCCCGTATACATAATCACCGATTATCTCTAAGGCCTCTGCTTTTAACTCCGGAGTGAAATCGATTAATTCGTCTTCCGTTAATCCCTGCATGGCAAAGGCAGGTGGCTTAGTTGGAAAGGGTTGAGTTGGAGAAGTTCTTTCTCCAGGTATCAAACCTTGTGGTACTGGTAGTTCTGGCATTGGCCAAACAGGTACTCCAGTTGCGCGATCGAACACATAGGCCCAGCCTTGCTTAGTTACTTGAGCGAGTGCTCTGATCTCTCGACCATCTACATTTATGTTCATTAAATTTGGTGCGGCCGGCGTGTCGTAGTCCCACAGACCATGATGAATCATCTGAAAATGCCAGACTCGATCACCAGTGGCCGCATCGACTGCAACAACACTCTGGGTAAATAAGTTATCCCCTGGTCGATGCCCACCATAGTAATCATTGGTAGGCGCTTCTGTTGGAAGATAAACAAGACCGAGATCTAGATCGGCGCTCATCTGAGTCCAAACTCCACCATTGCCGGTGTAGCGCCAGGATTCTTCCTGCCATGTTTCTACTCCGAACTCACCGGCTTGAGGGATAGTATTAAAAGTCCAGACCAATTCCCCGGAACGAATGTTATACCCTCGTACAAAAGTTGGTGGACGTTCTTTATAGTGCGGTCGATTCGATGTGATTTGATTTACAACAAGAACGTCACCGACAACGATCGCAGGTGATACTGTGCCTAGTGGCACCGCACCGGAATAATCAAGTGACTCCCTATCTGCTCTAGGGATTCCTTGAGTGAGATCAATACGACCACCGGCAAATGCTGTATCTGGTCGCCCCTCTTCGGCATCTAAAGAAAAGAGATACCCGTCATTTGTTGCGAATAATATTCGCGATTCCTCATTGTCGCTCCAGTATGCGACTCCACGATGGTGATAGCCAAGTGGACTAATTGAATACCCAGACAAGTAGGCCTGGGGATCAAATGACCATAACAATTCTCCTGTGGCAGAATCTAATGCAACAGCTTGGTTCAAAGCGGTAATCATATAGAGCACACCATCGATCATTAATGGTGTGGCTTGCAATCGGCCAAAGCTGATATCTTCCGCAGCGTCTCCCATAACCGCTTCAAGATCGATCTCACCGTCAATAGAAGTCCAGCGCCAGACGATTTCCAGCTCTTCAAAATTGTCGGCGTTAATTTGATCGAGACTGGTGTACTTAGTAGAGCCAGTATCTGAGGCGTAATTTGTCCATTCGCCATCGTTGCTGCCTAGCTGTGCTTGAGCACCACCGCATAGTAAAAAACCAACACAACTTAAAACAAAAAGTGAAAATTTCTTCTGCTTTGAATCAAGTATTAGTCTTCCTGTGTCCATCTAGTTCTCCATGACTCTCTTTCAACGCGCTCCCCACGAATATACACGTCACTGATCTGACGGGTGTTGTTTATATCATCTAATGGGTTTGCATTCAGTATGACAAAATCAGCGGCTTTACCTGCCTGTAACGTGCCCACATCAGTTAAACCAAAGGCCTGAGCGGAACGGGAAGTCGAAGCAACAATAGCTTCCATTGGGGTCATACCCATGCGCACAAATAGCGAAAGTTCAACGTGATCGGCGTAGCCAAAGAAATCACCTACAGCGCCTGCATCGGTACCAAAAATAATATGATCTTTGAGTTTAAACAGATTATCAGCGCGTATTGCTGATAATGATTCCGCTTCGGCACTGAGGTTAGCAGGTGGTGTGTAGTTGCCATTAAGTGAATCAATAACTGATTGAGGAACCTGATCGTAGAAATAAGGATCTTGAAAAGCAGGAATATAGTAAGGCTCCTGCTTCGTGATCATGCCCAGAGTTGGAACTATATAGACATTGTTCTCTCGGACCATATCTAAATATTCATCATCAACTGCCATATCGTAGGGCATATGGATAAAGCGGCGATTGCCTGCACTTACTAAAGATTTATGATCCGCCAATGTTGTTGCATGGGCAATGATGCGCATGTCGTAATCAGAAGCAGTTTCTAATACAGCGCGATAGATTTCTGGCGCAACTTTGATTTGTGCGCCGCGTAATTCATCTCGTGAATCAACCCAAATCTTGGCAATACCATAACCTTCTGAGGCAAGCTGCCTTACCATATTTGCACCTTGCTCAGGATCTGTAATTGGATTTACTCCCCAAAAATTTGGGTCGCTGGTAAAGCGCGGATTTGGTCCGCCGCCAGGAGAACCCATTCCTGGGGATAGATGATAGCGCGCGCCTTTTATGTTTCCTCTTAGTTGCTCGAGCTTTACTCTATTCGCAATCTCAAATTCATCACTCCCGGTAGAGATGATTGTTCCCACTCCATAGTAAGCATGACGATAAAGGTGATCGACCAGGTTCTCATCAGTAAAGTATTGCGAGCCCCAGTCACCGTAAGCTTCCCAGCCTAAATGAGCATGGGTATTCACCAGAGCAGGGATAATCGTTTGCCCGCTTAAATCATGAAATACCGCATCGTCCGGAATATCTAGCGATGGACCAATGTCTATGATGGATCCATCCCGAATCAGTAATGATCCTTGTTCAAATATTTCGCCGTTGCCAAGAATTAGGCGCACGTTAGCGAAGTGATTTGTTGATTGGGCATTCAGCGTCTGTCCAAGCATCAGTATGATTGCAAAGAAAAGCTGAAATATGAGATTTTCACTGGTCATCGCAGACCCATTAACTGGCTTATGATGATTGTTTTCTATTGATCTGCACTGTACTGTTGAATGTAGAAAACTACCAGTTATTAGACCTTTCTCACTATCTAATCAGGGTTTCTGACTGTCTTGATGAGAATAAAAATGAAAAAAAGGAACGCGATATTCCTGGCTTTCGTTGCAATGTTCGCTCTTTCAGCTTCAGCGCAGCTGCCAGGATTACCTGAGATAGATCAGGAAGCACCATTAGACGAACCCGTCACTATTTCCAAAGAAATCCTCGCTGCTGCCTTTGGCCGTATTAATGATGAAGATATCCCCACCACCCGCATGCTTGAAGGCGGGGAGTTCAATGTAAATATCCGGCACATCGAAAACGTCACAATGTCGACCATGCGTATGTTGACACATCCAGACACCATTGATGTTTGGGTTGTGCAAGCAGGTTCAGGAATTTTAAATACAGGCGGCGAGTTAGTAGATGGAGTCTTGCAAGGCGGTGAAGAACAAATCGTCGAAGCCGGAGATATCATTTACATTCCGGCAGGACTTTCACATGGAATTAAAGAAGCTGAGTTAATCACCTGGTTTAATATCCGTTTTCCAGAGCATCGCAATTAACCGAATTAAATTTTAGTCAAAAGGAAGCAAACCATGATTAAGAGAAATAACGCTGGCAAAGTCGGCATTTTGACAGTACTTGTTTTACTCGGTGTGGTAGTGGCTGTCATCAACAATACTGAATTTTCTCAAGCAGACAGTCTGTCTGAAAAAACTGAGTTAACTGGTGTCGATTATGAAGAGATTAAAGCTCTTTATGCCCGCTACAACCAAGGCAGTGATTTTCGCGACACAGAATTATTTTTGTCGGCTTTTGCCGAGGATGCAATTATGACCCGTGAAGGGGGAGATATTGTAGGCATGGAAGGATTGAAAGCCGATCGGGCTCGCAGATACCAGGGCGAAACTGGCGATGTAGGCAGAAGGCATTTAAATGGTAGCTACTTGATAATGCCAACGAACGATGGAGCCGAAGGGCGAGCATACTACATCTTAATGGATGTAACTGAGCGCCCTCCAAACGTAATCGGATCAGGTTACTACGATGACAAATTTATTCGGACAGAGGATGGCTGGAAGATTAAACACCGAACTCTGTTTCGAGATACTTTGGATTAAAAATTTACTGTATCCATGCATTGCATATAGAGGATAGCTGGCAGTAACTAGTTCACGTTTGGGAGGCAGTTATGCGTTTATTCAATTCGATTCTTGTTGTGGCTGTAATCGGCAGTGGACTCGTCGTAGTAGCACAAGATGTATTTCAAGGTATTACGAAAGAACCACGCCCTGAAGAATACATTCACTGGAATAGTGCTTCTTTTATGGAAATAAAAAGTGAGTTGCAACAAAGTTTGCGAGAAGGAAGCGGCATCTTCGGCACTGACTTTGTATATTTGAATGGATTACCTGCTCGAGAACATCGAGCTCACAATGTTCAGTTTATTCATCGCTCCGGTTATACCCAGCCGGAAATCCATGAGAACAAATGGGATATCTATGTCATTGTCGACGGCCACGGTACTGCGCGAATTGGCGGTGAGCGAGTGAACTTTATTGAAGGTGGTCCGAACGAAGGGCAGTATCCAGAGTTAGAAGGAGCGCAGGAATATCAGGTAGAAACTGGCGACATATTGCATGTACCAGCCAGAGTATGGCACCAAATGGTAACGGATCCGAACGAAACCATTACTTATGCGTTAATCAACATAATTCACTGAGCCAGATAAAGTCTGTGATCAGTCGGGAGAAAAAATGAATCGAATTACACTCGCACTCTTATGTTTTATTGCAGTCTCGTTTATTTACTCTCCCGTCTTTGCGCAAAATGAAGAAGAGGCAACGGAAGCCAGCGGTGGAATTATCCAACGTTATGGCAGAAACGCTGCCAATGGTATTTCTTCTGTGACAGCGGATCCAAACTCATCTAATTTGTTGCGTAATTATTCTTCAGTCACAGACGAACTCTTGCAGAACCCACCCGACGCAGATTGGGTAACCTGGCGTCGCACATACAACAATCAGGGGTTTTCCAATCTCGATCAGATTAATCGGGAAAACGTTGTTGATTTGGAATTAGCCTGGAATCAGGTAGTGACTGTTGGTAACAATATGCCAACGCCGCTAGTACATGATGGAATTATGTTTCTGTACAGCGCTGGCGATGTGGTGCTCGCTTTGGATGCAACTAACGGCGATATGTTATGGCGTTATAGTCATGACGGCGAAGCTGGTACCAGCCACAAATTTGGCATCGCACTGCATGAAAACAAAGTACTGGTTCCCACTTCTAATTTTCACATGGTGGCCTTAGATGCTCGCTCAGGCGAAGTGATCTGGGATCACGCGATTGAAATGGAAGATTACGATGGCTATCAGTTAAGAAGTGCTCCCACGGTTGCGGGTGGTCAAGTGATTCAGGGAATGGCCGCATCCTTTGTTCCTGGTGGTGGATTTATTGTTGCTATCGATTTGGAAACCGGAACGGAAACCTGGCGCTTCAATACGATCCCGCGTCCTGGAGAGCCCGGGGGCAATACCTGGAACAATATGCCAATGGAAGAAAGGCAGGGTGGTTCGGTATGGAATACTGGGGCCTATGATCCGGAATTGGATTTAGTGTATTACGGTGTATCGCCAACTTATAACACGGCACCTTTGCTATATTCCTTAAACATAGATGGCGTTACCAATGAAGCACTTTATACCAATGCAACATTAGCAATACGTCCTGCAAGCGGCGAGTTAGTCTGGTACTACCAACATGTTGCCAATGATCAGCATGATCTGGATTGGATATTTGAAAGATCAATCGTTGAGTTGGATGTAAACGGTGAGATGCGAAAAGTTGTTGTTACAGCGGGTAAACCTGCTCTCTTCGATGCGATCGATGCAGAAACCGGACAGTACTTGTTTTCAGTTGATCCAGGATTTCAAAACTTATTTGCTGCAATTGATCCAGTGACTGGGGAGAAAATTGCAAATCCGAATATCTTTCCCGACGCAGAAGAGATTCGCACAGTCTGTCCTTACTACCAGGGTGGTCGTAACTGGCACGCATCATCGGTAAACAACGAAACTGGTTACTTGTTCGTACCTATGTTCGAAGTGTGCATGGACACCTTGCTCGATGGCAGCGGCACCTTGCTTACAAGTGGTTTAAGAGCAGACACACGCCCGGCGCCCGATAATGATGGAAACTATGGCCGCCTGCAGGCAATTGATCTCAAGAATAGGGAATTAGCCTGGCAGCACCGCGAAGAAATTGTGCCGGCTTCAGCAAGCCTCGCCACTGCAGGCGGGTTAGTTTTTCTTGGTTATCTCGATTCCAAACTCAAAGCATTCGATCAAAGTAACGGCGAGATTCTTTGGGAAACTCAATTAGATGCCATACCTGCAGCTTTCCCAATAACTTATGCCGTCGATGGCAAACAGTATGTGGCCGTCGTCGCAGGGCAACTCAATATTCACACGGGAGTTTGGTTAGGATTACAAAACCAGTTTTCCGGTTTCGTTCCTGAAGCGCCTGGGCCAGCGGCATTGTGGGTTTTTGCACTAGATTAAATCAACGAAAAAGGGTTAGATTGTTTCTAAACTTTTGCTTGATATGGGTTCTACTAACTATCTTCGCTAAGCCACTTAGACAAAAGGGTAGTGTTTAGTGTTAATGCCATAAAAAGTTCAACTCAGGACAACCATGGCCATTAAATCAAGTGCAAGGACCTGAGCAATTTACTGGTATACTGTTACGTTATTATTTTCCCGTAATTGAAATTAAGGGGTATGCAATGATCGAAAAAACAAAACTCGGGGCCATAATTATTCTATTTTCAGTGATTATGAGTCCTTTGAGTGTTTTGGGGCAGTCGCATGGAAACCACGCTGATCACGGCGATCACGGCCACGCGCATATGGGTCCAGCGGTTAGCTGCACTAACATGGCTAATCCTCCGTGGAATGGTCTGTCTGAGAAGGATAAGCAGCGGTTCTCAAATTTGCATCAAGATTTGTCAGGGTTAAATACTCCTGAATCGGCGATAGCTGCAGGGTTTTTCCCTGCTTTAGGTGATATACCCGGAATGGGTATCCACTATGTCAATCTGTCGATGGGATTAGACAAGGACTACAATATTGATCTGCCCAATCAGTTATTGTTTTCTCCGATAGATGGGGAAGAAAAATTGGTTGGTGCAGCTTACGCCTTTGTTGATGTGCCGGATACTGACGTTCTACTTCCCTTTGAGAGCGAGTTTGCGTCATGGCATGATCATCCTCAGTTTGCAAATGATGGCGAGACTCTGCATATGCTGCATGTCTGGTTTGTTGACTCTTCAAATGGCCCCTTCGCTGGTTTAAATTTTTGGCTTCCATATCGAACAGCCGATATTGAAATTCCGAACCCATGCTGGATGGCGGAAGAGGAAATTGCTGATCGCATCAGAAAAGTATCATTTGCGTTAACTCAATTTGATTGGGAGGGCAGTGAGAGCGATTTGTCAGGGCAAGGCGGTGAAGCGCGCCCCTCAAGTGATGAAATCCAAGGTATTTCTGATTCGACAGGCGTTGATGGAGAAGTTGTAGAGGCTATAGTCACCACTGATGGTGCTGCGGGTGCGTCATGGAACAGACCTCCATCTATTAGTAGTGATAGGCTGGAAATGCTTGAAGTGCTCGGAGCAGCGGCACAGGATGATGATATTGACGCCTGGAGGATTGCTGCTGACACATTTTTGGCAGATCTAAATGAAGAAGAAATGAACAGAGTATTCGCTACTCTAGGTGTCTTAGGTGAGAATCAGATGTCTTCTGCCGAGAGAGATGCTGCTGGGATTACTCAACCTGGAAGTAGAAACTAACTCAAGCAGAGTGGTCTTTATCGATGTTAACTGTAGCGATGAGGAAGTGGTGAAAGAACTTATCTGCGCATAGGTCCTGCGAAAAAGCCCCTAGCATGGGGCTTTTTTGTTGCCTTACCCAACTATTACCCCTGAGAAAAAGGTGAGCTGGCTATAACTACTCGCCATCTCCTTTAATAGAGATGGTAGCTATGGGTACTGCTGAATAGCACCTCTCAGCTATTGTTTGTAGTATCAATTATAAATCCTATTAGGATAACTTCCCCTAGAAGTACCCCCATACCGTTTTGTTACCCACCCCCAACGTTTTATTTGGACTAGTCCAATTTAAGATTTATGGGATTTACAGACTCCTCTTTTTTTCAGCGCTCAAATACGATTTCGCCGCCGAAAATCGTTGCGTCTACTCTTAGATCGAAAAGTTCAGCGCCCCGCATTCTGCCGTGATATTCAGAAAGCACTGCAAGATCGCCAAATTTACCGACTTTAATGGACCCACGGTCATGGTCTTCGAAACCACACCTTGCAGCCCATATGGTGTGCATTCTTAGAGCGTCTTCGAAAGTCAGTTCTTCGCCTGGTGGTGCGCCCCCGCCATCTCGTTCAGGGGTTGCCAGAGCAGCTATGGCCCCTAGGGGACTGAAGATTGGTATTGTGCCGGTGGCATCGGAGCATGCTGCGGGCATTACATTTTCGTTGACCAGTGTTCGGTAGCGTGGCGCAGTTCGACTAAGTTCTCGAGGTTGCGTGGCACGCTGCTGAGGTGGTGTGATAACTGGAATGATCCCTAGTTGGGCCAAGCGTCTGATTCGATCGATATCTTCTATATCGCCACCATGTTCGATTCGTGGCCGCATTCCGTTTACGAGACTTAGCGAGGCTTCTACCGCCGCTTCGATCATTGTATGGCCAGGGTCTGTCACCGCATGCATCATCAATTGTATTCCATGCAGGTGAGCCTTCAATACAAATTTATCAAGCTCCTCTTGTTCCCATTTGAAATCAGCGAAGCTTCGACCAAGCCCATCACTGCCAGCTCCGTCGACGAAAATTTTTACGCCACCAATTCTAAACATGTCGGTACCGAAACCACGAGAAAGGCCCATGCCGATGTAATCGTCGAGCGACATAAGATGGGGCACATGGTAGAAGGCTCGTAATCGAATGGGCAAATCGCCACTTGCCTGAACCGCTTGGTCGGCTACCAGATCGCTGCCTGCTAGAGGCAGTGTGGAGATGGATGTAATACCTTTAGCGACATAAATATTTCGAGCGTGGGATCTGAGGGAATTGATCACTTGTTCGGCTGAGTACGGAGGAATCATGGGCCAGATCTCAGTGGCAATTCCTGTGGGTGTGCCATTGGCATCCCTGTGCAGAATAGCACCTCGCGGCAAATTGGAATCATTATTCCACAAACCCAGTTCCATGAGAGCACGAGTGTTCAACATTGCTACATGGAAACCGGAATAGAGGACCAAAGGGTGGATATCCGTGACTTGATCTAGTTCCAGGCGCGAAGGCAATCGGCCCTCTTCAACTT
>Ga0114933_10005705_pt1 | contig 11235 bp, 9 predicted proteins | sample 4SBtaG_FD_89691 | JGI IMG/M metagenome (GOLD analysis project Ga0114933, IMG submission 89691) | Deep subsurface microbial communities from Kolumbo volcano to uncover new lineages of life (NeLLi) - 4SBTROV12_W25 metaG | ecosystem: Environmental > Aquatic > Marine > Volcanic | place: Kolumbo... | reverse complement strand
GCCATTTTGGCATTTCTAATAGCAAGAGCGGCTGGTGCAGATAAGTTTTCAAGAAGCTTTCTATCATCTTCTATAAAAAGGTTATCGTTTGTTTTTTTATTTAGACATTGAATAACTCCAATGCATTCATTTGCAGCAATTAATGGGGAACATAAAACTGAATTTGTTGTAAAATTAGTTTTGTTATCTAAATCAAAATAAAATTCTGCAATTTCTCTCACATCTTTTCTAACATTACCTACCCTTATACATTTCTTTTGCTGAATTGCCTTTCCCATAACTCCTTGTGCCATGGGAATTTCATACTCATCAAGATAATCTTGTCCTAGAGAGGCTATACACTGTAGAACTTTTTTATTCTCTTCGATAAGAAAAATATTGGCAGCTTGAGCATTAATTCTCTTAACAATTAATTCGAGTGCAGTTTTTAAAGTCTCATTGAGATCCAAAGAAATTGCAAATTCTTGGTTCATCCGACTAATAATGACCAGATCCTCATTAACTTTGGGCTCTTCTCTTTTAGGCTTTTCCGGCTCTTTAATAATTTTAAACATTTTTTACAATTGGCATTCTATTGTTTTTTTGGTAATTATAACAGTAATGGAAATCATTGTTCAAACACCTGGTTTTTATATGCATTTTCAGGATGCTGTGTTGTTAGTGCAATTTTGTATAGACGGAATTATTCATATTGCCTCACAAATCAAAATCTAGCTAGTGGACATTCTAATCATCATTGTTTTAGGAGCGATTTGGGGGAGTTTTGCAAATGTTTGTATATATCGACTGCCAAAAAATAAAGAAATTATAATTCAAAGTTCTTTTTGCCCGAATTGTAAAAAAAAAATTCAATGGTATGACAATATTCCAATTTTATCTTTTATTTTTTTGTTCGGAAGATGCAGAAAATGCAATAAATTAATTAGTCTGAGATATCCAACTGTAGAGTTTTTGGGGGTCATTTCTTTTTTTTTCATTTATTTAAATTTTGGATTAACTATAACAACATTATTATTAATGATTCTTGCTATTTTCTTTATCATTATTTTTTTTATTGATCTTAAATATTTTATCATTCCAGATTCTTTAACTTTTCCTTTAATGATTATTGGTTTTGTCAAATCGTTTGATCCTAATTTGAATACATCTATTTTTCCAAATTATTTAAATTCTTTAATTGGAGGAATTTTTGGATATTTAATTATTTGGTTAATTATTTATTTTTATAAAAGGATCAGAAGAAAAGAAGGAATGGGTCTCGGTGATGCAAAATTATTAGCAGGAATTGGATTTTGGTTTGGTTGGGTTAGCGTTCCCTTTATAATATTTATATCCTCAGCTGTTGCTTTGATATTGACGATTCCCTCATTAATTAATCAAACAAGAAAAATGTCATCTAAAATTCCTTTTGGACCTTATATTATTGTTGGATGTATTTTATATATACTTTTCTCAAATCAAATTAAGACGCTTTTGCTATAATGGATAAGTTTTTGTTCATTAACATAGCTATCTCTGCATTTAATGTTTTTATTATTTTATATGCTTACTCATATAATTTTTTTCCAAAAAAATGGAGAAAAAAAGTTAATCAAGGTACTCTTATTGGGATGGCATTAATTTTTTGCACTATGCTGACTATGTTTGTATGGATTATTTATTTCTACTTTAAAATATTTTCTTAAAAATTTTCTTTCCAAGAACGTCTATAAGAGTCCGCTTCACCTGGTGCAGCCATTTTAACAACTAGGGTTGTCTTGCCTTCAGATAAACCAGCTATGTTTGCAAATAATTTACCAGCGAATACAACTATTTCGGACAAAATACCAAAACCAGCGAAATGACAATCGCGATCAGCAAAGTCTGCAGGATTTCCTGTTCCTGAACCGATTTGACCTGAATTATTTGTTCCGCATTCATCATCAGCACCACAAATAAAAGCTGCTCCTACTGAACATGGATTGTCAGTATTCGGTTCGTAAATAGGAAAATAAACATTTCCTTGAAATATTGTTGGCTCTGCTGTTACTTTTTGAAGATTAGGCAAATGAACTTTCCAGCCTGCATCTGAGGAATCTGGACAATCAGTTGTGTTTGATCCAATTAGTTTACACTGATCCAAATTTTTTGGTGAATTCATATCTTTGTAGCGCCAGTTTCTCATTGGATCTTTAATTCCAAGCAAAAGGTTATCAATTCCAGGCTCTGTGTTATTTGGATCTTCATAGTCACCTGTTCCCATATATAACCAGACTTTTTTGGTATCTCTTCCCACAGCAATATCCATGGAATGATACATGTATCTGGCATTTGTTACATTTGTTTGTGAATCAAAAATCTGCGTGCTGTCGTATAGTGCAATTGTAGTAGGTGCAGTCTCATCAGAATCGGAGGCATGTGTCATACTAGTTAAATTAATTTTTGTAACCTTACCTTCTAAGTCGTTGATATAAACTAGACCCCCTCTCCACTCAATTCCAGACGTCATATCAGGAGTGACAACAACTGGTGAAGCAGGTACAGCATTCGAAATTCTATTAGCATCAGAGTCTGGAATATTAATTAGTTTTAATATTTCTCCTGGAATTTCTTTATTTTCAAGATTGATAACAAAAACATTTGATCCAATACCTCTTTTCATACTCATTCCGCCCCCCATTACCATGACATACTTATCCTCAAGAGGGTTATTACGGTTGTCCTTATCAGGCATTCTAAATATTCTTGGCGATGACCAAGTATCTCCTAAAAAGGCATAACCTGAATATTCGTCTACCCCAGCGCCATCACCTATACCAAGTTTATCAACATTAGCTATATAAACTTCAACAGATGTAGCATCGGTTGTATCAGTATCATCGGCGGGATCATCTGCTACAACCTCATGTGCTCTGAATCTTTTAACTGATGTATCGCTAAATTTTATTGTTAGTTCAGCGCCATCATCGGTTACAGTAAAATTACCTTTAGCTAATGGCTGATCGTCTACAAAAACTTGAATGTCCTCATTATCTGCATCATTTATTAATAAGTTTCCATGAGTTGGTAAAGACCAAGTCCATGTGTTGCCCTCATAACAACCATTAGTGCCATCTTCTCTAAAAGTTTGACCAGCTGCTGTTAGAGTTGCCTCTGTTTGACAACTAGCTATAGCATCTCTGGCAGCGTCATCAGCAGCATTCTGTATGTTTCTTTCTGCTGTTTCTGCTTCTAAAGATTCATCTAAAGTATAACTTCTTGCTAAATAAGGAAATCTTGTTATTTCTCCCCTATAATCTGCAACCAAAACTTCATTTTCTAGACTATCGTTATAAATTGAAAATAAATGTTTTGGACCGCGTCCGTTTGCTGCTTCGGTTTCCGTAACATCTAAAACTGAATATCCAGCACCACCTCTTCCATAAGGGAGCACCATAATTGTTCTCCACTGTTTACATTCTGCTACCGTGCCATCTGCTTCAGTTGGACAATCATGATTGCTCGAGATATACATATCGTGGACGACTGGTGATCCATCAACACCAAATATTGAATTTGTACCACCTCCATCAGCTTGCGTATTTAAAGAGATATCAGATACTTTTGGTAATTTAGCTGCTATAAAAGGAGGTACAAAACCCCACCGTTCTTGCCCGCCTTCTGTGCAAGGACCGTCACCTACTTCACATCCTATAAATGCATGAAGTACACCAGTATTTGAACCGGCATAGAGTAGAGTTTCTCGATTTTCATGATCTCTGATGAAATGTCCATAATTGTTACTAGCTCTAAAAAATGCTTCTTGGTTTCGTCCAAGAAAAGCTGTGTTGGCATTTGGAGGACCAACTTGAACGATTTGAGAATGATAAATATCACCTATAATGTGACTGCGCCATTTATCAAGATCGCAAGCTGTAGGATCTTCATAATTGTAATAATCTTTTCCTCTAACAAAGTTAATTAGTCCGCTAATGTCATCTGTATTTCCATCTAGTATTGAAGTGTCGCCTGTCGTGTCCCAGCAATATCTTTGTACTGTGCTACCAGATCCGTCCGTAGTTCTTCTATGAAAATCTACTACCTCATTACCCAATTCTCCAAAAAGATCTGAAATTGCTGTAGCATTAGCAGTCGTCCAGTTGTTCCAAGCTGTAGCGTCAGTTTGAATATAATCTGCTCCAGTTCCTAAAGCAGTCCATATTTTTCTACTTTCTCTTATTGTATGGGTTCTCTCAGCTGCGCTCCAATTATTACCACATCTATCAGCAGAACCGCATGAACATACTATTGTTCCTTCTGCATTTTCATAAAAATCACATAGCGTCCCATCCGATTGTATTTCTTTTCTATTAATTGTCCCTTTCCATTCTTGTTTGTGTGTATAGTCAAATTGAGCTTGGTAAAGCGAACCACCTTCTTCAATTGTAGCGGTTATAGAAGGTGCAGTAAAAGAAAGTCTATTTGCAACGATCTGTTCTATTTTAGACTGCAATTGGGTTAATAAAGAGTTAGGCGAATCAGCAATTATTGCCGGCTCACATTCGTCCACACAAGTAGCATCACCAGCAGGACATGGAGTGTCACACGAACCTGCCTGAGCCATTAAACCGAAGTTTCTCAATCCATTTTCGCTTATGCCGCCACCATAAGCAACAACAAGAGTTTTAACTCCATGAAGTGTTCTTAAATCACTTATTCTTTCTTCTGCATCATCATGACTATTCCATGCTCCATCTCCAATTATAACAGCATAATTTTGCTGACATGTAAGACCAGTATCTCTTGGACTAACAGCGGCGTCGGTAAAGTAATCCAAAGCCATACCAGAAAAGGCTCTTGCATCAGTACCAAAAATTAAAGGAGTTCTGTTCACTTCTGTCACGATGTCAGAATTGGTAAGTCGATCGACTCCTACTCGAATACAAACTCCTCTCCAACATGGAGCAGAATTTCCGCTACGCTCAACTCCAGGATGGTTGTTTGTCCAACCAGTATAGTAGTCAGGGTTTCCTCGCCCTCTATGAGCATTTCTCGTTGAAATTATGCCTGGAATTCCTGCTGACCAATGACCATAACCAAAATTGGCTCCAGAAGATAAAGTTGGCTCAGTTACTATAGATTTTATAGCTTTCTTAGCACCGCTCATTCGGGATCCTATGCTTCCACCTAATTCATTTTGCCATTGTCCACTAGCATGATCTTTATCGAATGTTTGAACGCTTGGCTTATAGTTACCTACATAAACTAAAGCATTACCATTACCTGTATTTACATCACCCTCACCTACAAAAAGTCCTCTTGGGAAGCGGATCAAAACATTTGCATCAGATTCAGTAGTTCCTATACCATATGTTCCTCTTTTCCAAACTTCTGTTAAACCATTATTAACTGCTGGGTTCGCCATTGTATATTTTGTAATTTTATGGGTTTTTGTAGCTATATAGATCGTGTCGTCATCTTCGGGATCTAGTTCAATTGTTCTGGCTGGTTCATGACGCGTTGTACTCTCTGTTCCGTTATCATGTCGATAAGTTATATCATTAGCTTGCGGACAATATTTATTACCATCAAATGTTAAAGGATACCTGTATATATCGCCATCCCATACTGCATAAAGAAAATTTGGAGTTGCTCCAGTTCCATCTACTCCGTCCATGGCAATACTAAGAGAACTTGTAATTCTCCATGTTTCTGCTGGAGCTTGACTACATATTCCCGCACCAGTCTCCGGCATACCAGTGGTAGAATTTAAGCTTGCTGAATAGATTCTTCTACCATTTGAACCTCCTGCAATCAAATAGGCTTGACCATCATAACTTCTTACGGTTATGTTTATAGGTCTAAAACCAGGCCTAATTACATCTATGCATTCTCCATCAACATTTAGTATGACTATTTTTGCACTTCGCCAATCAGCTACATAGATTCGATCGTCCGTAACATCATCTGTATCTACTCTATCAATTCCTATCTGATATGCATTTCTTATTCTTGTATCTTGATTTCCACAGTTAGCATCCCGACGACTTCCTCTAAACCAACCATTACGTCCAAAATTTGTATCTCGGAGCTCTGTACCATAATTAATTTTTGTGAGGCCTCTTCTAGACACTTGAGAAATAATCATATCTCCATTGTCAGTTTCGACTAAATCCCATGGCGCCCACATACCGTCTCCAGGTATAATTTGTCTTCTCATGCTTAAAGAATTATCCAAAAGAAATAATACATTTACAGGAACGTCACCCGACCCCGATCCAGGTGGAGGATCTTTTGCCATAATATCTTTAATTGGTAACAAACATAGTATTAAAGTGGCAAGGATTAAATATTTTAATCGATTGAAAAAATTTTTTCTAATCATTTTTATCTTCTGGTTCCCCCTCTCCAGATTCATACATTGTAAACGTTTCATTATATTTTTTGTTACTGATGTAAAGTACTTCATCTAACATTCCGTGAAAATCCATTTTTTTGTATACAGCTATCTCATTTTTTTTATCCCAAAATTTAAAGCCTCTCCAAAATTCGGGTCTTGGATTATCAGTTATATCTCCATAGTTTTTTTTTACATATTTAAAAAGAAGGAGTTTTTCATCTTCAGGAGTATCATCATAATGGTCAACCACAATTTTGTAAGCTGCTAGCTCATCATTTACAAAATAAAATTCTACAACCGAATATCCTAATTTTTCCCTTGGGCAAACCTCTTCTACTGGAGCTTCAATCATTGAAAGTTTTTCTGCTAGAAGCATTGAGGTGCCAAATTTTTCTTCAACTCGTTTAATATTTTCGCCAAGCTTAAAACCTATTTTGCACTTAGCAAAAGCGTTTGTCGGTATAAAAAAAACTATAAGACAAACTATCAGAGAAAAATTTATTAAATCAAAAATCTTTTTCATAAAAAATTCCTATTAATTTTGTACAATAATTAAAGCTTCTAAAGGTACAATTAAATCCGTACTACCTCCTTCGTATACCCCACAACTATACACTCGATAAGCCATACCATCAATCCGATCATCTGTTGCCCCTTTTTTAATACTTGCTCCAAATCCCGTAAAAGGAGCTGCCCCAACTCTATGAAGTAGATATTCATAGTAAAATCTTTGTAAATATTTTTCTTCATTACTGAGATCATCAACTCCTCTTTCAACATGGTCATGTATCAAATCAAGAAAAGGTTGTTGAAAATTTCCCTGCCAACCAGCTACATCTGGACTGACAGCAGCTACTCTGAAAGTATCAATATCTATATTAGGAAAACTTCTTAAGCAACGCGTATTTCTTGGTGTTACAGTATTTGCAGGCAAATTTCTAGAAGCAGTAACTCGCGTTCCAGTATCCCAGGGGCCCATATATTGATTCATCAAAAATCTTTCTCCAGCCAAAAGTCCTGCTTCAGCTACATGAAAAGTTTGCTGATAATTATCACCCTCATTGTTGTTTTTATGATCACCTGAAGTTATTACAATTAATGAACCTCCCATTAATGACATAACCAGGAGAAGTACTAAACCTAAAACTAAAGCAAAACCTCTTTCATTTTTTTTCATAACTAATTACCTATATTTCTTGTAAACACACTTAACACTATAGAGTCTCTTAAAAATTTATCTTGCTGATTAACATGTCTCACTGCTCCTTTGATTGACTCTATTTTTCTTATAATTTTTTTTTTAAAAAAGTCATCTTTTGATCTAAAAGTTATTTTTAAATCTACAGTTCTGATTTTATTTAAATATTCTTCATTTTCATTAACAGTTAATGGAGTTGAAATTACTTGGCCATCTTCATTGGTAGGCACAAATTCCATGTTTACAACATATTTTCTTAAGAGTTCGGCATCTCTAACAGTAATGGGGGTATCCGGATAAACAGCGTCAGGTGTCCCACCATATACATATATCCAGTGCTGTTCTGCGTTATTCCATTTTAGCTTTACTTTATAAAGGTTATAATTTTCATCTTCTAAAGCGGCAAAATAAATTACTTTGAATCTTAAAAATTTTGGATCTATTTCAGTTCCATCTCTGCTTGAATCGTAGTCTCCATAAACAATTTCTATTCTATCGCAACAACTATCAGCTGGTTCTCTAATAATAATTGGGTAATGATTATTTTCTTCACCATTTAAACCTCTACCATCATCGAAATATAAATTATCCCCATAGTATCTGAAACCTGCCATTCTTAATTCTCTAATTAGCATTGCTGAAACATCTCTTCCTGCGGCACTAACACTTGCTCTTCCCGTCACCTGAGAAAAAGAATTGTTAACAACGTTATAACTAGTATACATAGCACCCATCATTATTGATGTTATGACTATTCCAATTAAAATTTCAATTAATGTGAGTCCAGAAATTTTATGAAAATTTTCCTTCATTATTCCCCCATATTTTGAGAAATTGGAAAATATAAATATTTAACTTTACTTCCATTGTTCATTCTAATTTCAACTTTACCGAAGAAAACTTCGTCTCCGGAGCCCATTGGTCTAATTTTGAAAACTTTAACTGATCTAGTATCCTTTGCTGATCTACATTTTATTGCGTTGTCTGTAGCAATCAAATGTTTCCATTTTGCTTGTTTTCTATCAGGGGAAGTGTTCAGAGCTTCTCCATCAGCAATAGTTGGATACATATCTCCATCTCCTTCATATTTTTCACAATTTGTTATATTTAGAAGTTCTCTTTTTTCAGTAAATGAATCTATAGCATGAAGTTTTCTGGTATCTCCGGCGACAGTGTCTTGCGCAGAAACAAGATCTTCTACAATCATATCAATTAAAAAATTAGTTTTTGTTCTTTCTGCAGAGGTATTTATTGATACTGCAGAATAATTTACCATTTGAAATACTGCAACAAATCCAATACCTACAATTACTGTTGCTACCAAAGCCTCAAGTATGCTTAGCCCTAAAGATCTAAAATTTTTTGAATTTATTGTCTTTCTATCCATAGACCCTCATTTCTATCCCATTTTTCAGTTACAATATTACCAAAGATAGACCAAGATATATTATAAAAATTTTTTGAAACAGTATATTCGGGTATAACTACCGGGTTAAGTTCATCTGCGGCATCTACCACAGCTTTACATTCAACTGAATCGCCGAGTTTTAGCGCTTCCTTTCTTGAACAAATAAAAAGAGCAGAATCTACTGTTCCAGCGGTAACAAACTCTCCTCCTCCGCTATAATAAGTTCCATCTTTAGAAAAACAGATCGCACCTACAGCAGAAGTATCAGCAGTCCCAGGCTCTAAGTTAACCGTAGCATCTTCGCTTTCGAAATAATTAATGCTTTTATTATCCCAATAATTTTCATCAAGCGAGCAATTCAGTGTCGAACGATTTTGATTAAAATTTTCTTGACCCATTCCTCTAGTTACAATTATAATTTTATCATTGAAATTTTCAACGTGAATTTGAACAAAGGGATAAACTCCTCTTTGAATCTGTGTAGTGATTGATCTGAAAGCAGTTTCTACTTTAGTAACCGCATCGTTTGTATTTCTAGTTTCTATCCATGAAGAAAAACTAGGGTAAGATAAAGAAGAAATGAATCCAATTATGGCAATTACAACTAAAAGTTCTATTAATGTAAAACCTTTAGCTTTCTTTTCCAGCCCCAGCATCGATCTTTCCACTCTTGACCAATTCATCTAGAGATTTTTGCATTGTAATCATCCCGTCCCGAACTGAAGTTTGCATAACACTTGGGATTTGATGTATTTTAGCTTCTCTTATTAAGTTTTGAACTGGCGCTGTGCATTTCATAACTTCAAAAGCACCCACGCGACCTTGTCCATCTTTTGTTTTTAATAATCTTTGTGTCACTACCATTTTTAATGAACTTGATATTTGAGCACGAATTTGTTCCTGCTGCTCAGGTGGGAATACGTCTATAATTCTATTAATTGTATTGGGTGCACCACTAGTATGTAAAGTTCCAAAAACTAAATGACCTGTTTCTGCTGCTGTCAATGCAAGACTTACTGTTTCAAGATCTCTCAATTCCCCAACCAAAATTACATCAGGATCTTCACGAAGCGCAGCCTTTAAGGCACTAGAAAATGTTTGAGTTTGTTTTCCAACTTCACGATGGGAAACAATACTTTTTAAATCTTTATGAATGAATTCCACAGGATCTTCGACAGTAATAATATTGGAAGTTCTAGTTTTATTGATCTCGTTAATAATTGCAGCGAGAGTAGTTGATTTTCCAGAACCTGTAGGTCCAGTAACTAATACGAGACCTTTATGCATGTCTATAATATCGTAAAGTACTTGCGGCAAACTAAAGGAAGACATCTCAGGGATTTTACTTTCTACTCTTCTAAGCACAGCAGCTGATCCGTTTAGTGTTTTGTAAAAATTTGCTCTAAATCTAAGTCCGCCTATTGTTACCGCAGAGTCTAGTTCATGCGTTTCTTGAAATTTTTTAAGTTCATGTTCATTACAATTTGTAGATAAAAGGTCTTTCAAATCTTGTTCTTTAACCACGGTATCTTTGACCATGTAAATCTCTCCAGTTTGCCTATAAGCCAACGGAGATCCTGTTCTGATATGAAAATCAGAAATTTTTTTGTTGTTTTTTGCTAAATCTTCTAATTTTTGAAACATGATTATGGTTTAAACAATAAATATAACAAAACAAACAACAAATGGTAATTTAAAGGGCTTCAAAAAGGTTAATAAAGCTAATTTTGGCAAAAAAAGCATAGAAGCTCTAAAAACTTATGTTTTTCAACGTTTTTAACTACATCCATTATATTTTCCAATAAAATAAGGGATTTTTAACAATAAAATTCCTAATATCACATAAATCAAGGAAAATTGGGATATTAATACTTTTTATAATCAATAAAGCTTATTTTCTTTAAAAAAGCTTAAAATTAATAAATTAAAATATATAATTTATTCTTAGACGATATTATTATTTAACTCTAACACAACCTATAGTTACTCTAACACAAAAATATTAAAAATATTCTCAAAATGATCTAAAAGCATTGATATATATAGCTTTTTTATGATTTAAGATAAAAAATTATATAATTATGATACTCTAACACAACTAATAGTTGCTCTAACACAAAAAATATTGATTTTTATCCTTAAATTAAGAATTGTACTAAAAGCATTGATTTATATAGATTATTTGAATTAATGAATAAATATTCAATAAATTTTCATTTCTAACACAAAAAAAATTTGCAATTTTTCTATTTTGTGTTAGAGATACACCTG
>Ga0114933_10005702_pt1 | contig 11237 bp, 9 predicted proteins | sample 4SBtaG_FD_89691 | JGI IMG/M metagenome (GOLD analysis project Ga0114933, IMG submission 89691) | Deep subsurface microbial communities from Kolumbo volcano to uncover new lineages of life (NeLLi) - 4SBTROV12_W25 metaG | ecosystem: Environmental > Aquatic > Marine > Volcanic | place: Kolumbo... | reverse complement strand
CCATACCCTGGTAGCCTGTGCAGCGACAGAGATTGCCAGACAAGGCGATGCGGATCTCCTTCTCGCTCGGTTCGGCATTCGTCTCCAGGAATTCGGTGAGCGTGCATAAGACGCCAGGCGTACAATAACCGCATTGGAGCCCGTGATGATCGGCAAACGCCTGCTGTAGCGGACTCAACCCTTCTGACGGTGACAGGCCTTCGATGGTAATGATTTCGCATCCGTCGGCCTGAACGGCAAGGGTCAGGCAGGATCGCGCCGAACGTCCGTCAAGCAACAGCGTGCAGGCACCACAAACACCGTGCTCACAACCTACATGAGTGCCTGTCAGTTTGAGCTCATGACGCAAAAAATCAACCAGTGTCCAGCGCACTTCGACTTCGCAGGTTACAGCCTCACCATTGACAGTCAGTTGGATTTCACGTCGTTCGCCCATTATTACAGCCTTCCCTGCAGCGCCCGGTCATATGCCTTAACTAATGCCCGGCGCGCATAGACCACCGCCAGTCGCTGACGGTAGCCTGCCGAAGCATGCACATCATCGATACCAGCAACCGTCTTCGCCGCATTCGCTGCCTCGGTGAAGATCGCTTCACGGGGCATCTGACCGGTCAGTGCCGTCTCCGCAACGTGCAACCGGACCGGACCGGTATCAACGCCAGTGAGTGCGACCGCGACCCGCAAAATTACCCCATCAGCACTCAAGATCATTAGCGCACCCGCGCCGGCAAGAGCGAAATCGCCGTGCCGGCGCGCCATTTCCAAAAAAGCGTAACCATGTGACTTCGGCCAGCAGGGTACTGTGATGCCGACCAACAGTTCGTCCGGTTCGAGGTTCGGCAACATGTAGCCAAGAGACCAGTCGGTGATCGGAATATCACGGGGCCCGCGCGCGCTGGTCACATGTAGTACCGCGTCAAGGGCGCTTAAGACCGCAGGCAGTTCCGCCGAAGGATCGAGATGTGAGAGGCTGCCGCCGATGGTACCCCGGTTCCGGGTCTGGATATGGCCGATGTTCTCAAGTGCTTCTATCAATAACGGACAACGCTCTTGCACCAATTGTGAGTCTAGAGCATCCCGCTGTCGAACCATCGCGCCGAAATAGATCGAATCACCTTCTTCACGAATTTCAGCCAGTTCCGAAATGCGGTTGATATCGACAATATGTTCCGGTGCTAGATATCGAAAATTCATCATCGCCATCAACGACTGCCCACCAGCAAGGATTTTGGCGTCCTCCAAGCTGGCGAGCATCGCCACAGCATCAGCGACGCTCTCCGGACGGTGATAGGAAAATGGTGCAGGCTTCATATCTGATCGTGGCTCATGGATCGCTGGAATTTCTCCGCGATCATCAAAGTCCGGACGAAGCGATGCAAGCCCGAAATGCAACACCACTATTGGAAGAGCGCTTCAGGAGCAGAATTTCTGATCGCCGCGACAGACTGCATTTCAATAAAATTAGCTTCCAAAATGCAAGCCTTGGTGCAACCTTGCTTGTCCGAAAATAAGATAGCAGTTAAACACGCTCTATCGGCGATATCCGCCTTTGATTCGCGCGGGGCTCATTCGTCGGTGTAAATTATTTGGTATCGCGCGTTACTGACGTCGTTGTTAGAGCAAAATAGGTGTCCTCCATGAAGTTTGGAATTTTTTACGAGTTGCAATTGCCTCGCCCATGGGGTCCCGATAGCGAACGGCAATTGTTCAACAACGCACTCGACCAGATGGAATTGGCTGATGGGCTAGGCTTTGACTACGCTTGGGAAGTCGAACATCACTTCCTCGAAGAGTACTCTCACTGCCCGTCGCCCGAAGTGTTCCTTGGGGCAGCAAGCCAGCGGACAAAGAATATCCGCCTGGGCCACGGTATCATTCAGTTGACCACGAACCACCCGGCCCGCGTTGCCGAGAAGGTGTCCTCGCTCGATCTACTAAGTAACGGTCGCGTCGAATTTGGCATGGGTGAAGGTGGCAGCGTGACCGAGCTTGGCCCATTCGATCGTCCATTGGAGACAAAACGCGAAGTTTGGGAAGACGCCGTGCGCGCCGTGATGCCAATGTTCAACGATGGCGGCTGGGAATATCATGGTGAGTATTTCGACTTTCCGCTGCGTAACGTCCTTCCTAAGCCTGTTCAAAAACCACACCCGCCGCTATGGGTCGCGTGCTCACAATTGAAGACAATTGAATACGCAGGACGGCGCGGCATGGGGGCATTAGGCTTCCAATTCGTCAGTGGCGACGCGGCCCAAGCTTGGGTGCACGCTTATTACAATGCGTTTACCAAGCGGATGGAGAAGCTTACGGACTATAAAACCAACCCGAATATGGCGCTGGTCAGCTATTTCATGTGCGCGGAAACCGATGAGGAAGCACGTCGCCGGGCAGATGGTATCCCGTTTTTCCAGTTTGCATTGCAGTTTTACAGTGCCGGACGCATCGGGGCCCAGCGCGACCGCCCACCGCCCGGTACCGTCGATTTGTGGGCCGAATATGAACGCTGGAAGTCGGAGAACCCGGAGGCGCATGCGCGCGCCATCTCTGGTGGCCTTATCGGCTCTCCGGAGACAATCCGCAAACGGCTACAGAAATATTCCACTTCGCATGTCGACCAGATCATCCTGCTCAACCAGGCCGGAAAGAATGCGCATGAGCATATCTGCGAAAGCTTAGAACTGTTTGCAAAGGAGGTTATGCCAGAATTTCAGTCTAACGAGCCAGAACACCAGGAGTGGAAGCAGAAGGTGCTATCTGGCGACATCGAGCTCGCAGAAATAGACACGACGCCTTATCAAAACCGGTTCGGCAAGAATTCAGTGCAGGCCGATACGATCCGGAATGCTGACGCCGCTGATTGACGGCCATTAGTTCTGGATCACGGCATCAACATCGATTTCGACTAGGATTTCCGGGCTGGCGAACCCGTCAACAATCAGGCCAGTACCGACCGGATGCACATCCTTTAGATGGGGACCAACCGCTTGGTAGACCGCATCGCGATAAGCTCGATCGGCGATATAGATGGTAATTTTGCAGGCATCATTTAGACCTGACCCCGCTTCCTCTAGTAAGGCCTTTATATTGCGCATGGCCTGGTCCGCTTGCGCGCCAGCATCACCATGGGCGAAATCACCCCCATTCAGCGGTGTTCCAGTTTGCCCCCTCAAATAAATCCGATCGCCAGCAATAACAGTTTTGCAGAAGCGAGAGCCCAATTTTTGGCCATTCCGATATTCATTGTCTGTGTCGAACTTGTACAGGCGTTTGTGGGGCGTTGCCTTCGCCAAGGAAACCGACATGTCAATTTCGAACAAAATTTCTGGTCGCGCGAAACCGCGCATAATAAGGCCTGTAGAGCAAGGATAGGTGTCGCCTAGATGCCGGCCAAGCGTTTGATAGACAGGCTCACGATAGGAACGGTCACCAATATAGACCCGTAGTTTGCAGACATCCTTATAACTGGCTCCTGCTTCTTCGAGCAAAGTGCGGGCATTCTGCATTGCCAAATCAGCCTGCGAGGCGGCATCTTCCGGTCGATGACCGGCCCCAGCGTTGCGTGCACCATCCAAAGTCGCACCAGTCTGTCCGCGCAGATAGATTTCGTCAGCCGTACGTATCACCATACATGAATTACGCGTGACACCGGTCTGATTGAACCAGTTTTCCGTGTTAAAGAGACGAAATTTTTGGTGATCCTCGTCCGCCGGTATAACTGCCTCGATGTCCAATTCAACTTTCATCTCCGGAGCCGCCAAACCTTTAACGACGAGGCCCGTCCCAACCGTTGGTATATTTTTCATATACTTTGCAACTGTGCTGTAAACGGGCACGCGATAGGCTCGATCTGTGATGTAGGTAGTCACTTTACAAATATGAGATAGGCTCGAACCCGCCTCCTCTAGCAAGGTCTTCGCATTACGCATAGCCTGATCCGCTTGAGCGGCTGCATCTTCCTTGCCAACCATTTTCTGATCAAGATCCAGTCCCGTCTGGCCTCGCATAAAGATGCGATTACCTGCTTTGACAACCATGCTCATGTCGTTGCCCACGGTCTGGCCAAGGTAAGCGTCGTGGGTATTAAACTTCCGAAACCGCTCGATCTTCATAGGTTCCCCTTGCCCGCATCAGCGTGGTTACGAAAGAAATAAGAGCTATAGTCTAACGGCACTAGGGATCTCTCAGCCACGATTTGGTCGACCTAACCGGCTTTTTTGCTCTCGAATGCGCCTATTTTAGCCTCTACAACACATGTTCAATCTCAATGTACGAAGTAGAACCCATCGTCATCGATCATATCCAACATCGTATAAAGATAACTTTCGAATCACATCACTCGATGGACCACTAAATCCTCATATTATCCGCCGGTTTTGTCTAACCAAGCCAGTAACAAATAGGGATAGCATGCGAATTTTCAGCTAAGTCTGATGTCTATTGAGACAAGGTGTTTAATAACCAGAGTATAAGTACAGCGTTTTACGAGAAACTGCCCGACGAGCTGCTCTACCATCACATCTATGGGAGCAATCGCCTACCCAATGGCTGTAGCGAAGCGCTTTAAGAGAAGGGTATTTTCCAAAAGTCGGCACATTTGAATGAGCCTGGCAGAGAATCCATAAAGCAGACCAACATGCCCTGCTGGGGAAAGGCTTTAAGCTAGGCATCGCAGGTTTGCAACGACCGCCATTGCATATGAAGATGCAGAAAATTTCAGAGGAGGCTGTCGCTTCATGGCCAAATTTAAACTAGCTGTAAATGGAACAAAGCATGAGGTCGACTGCGACCCGGCCACACCTCTACTGTTCGTTTTGCGTACTAAACTAAAACTAACCGGGACAAAACTTGGATGCGGCCTGGAGCAGTGCGGCACTTGTGCCGTACTTGTCGACGACGAACCGGTTCTAACCTGCGCTCGGGCCGTTTCTGAGTTCATCGGAAAAGATATCATAACAGTCGAAGGACTGTCTGACGGCCGTCAACCTAGCGCAGTACAGCGCGCCTTTATCGCGGAAAGTGCCGCTCAATGCGGCTACTGCACCAGTGGCCTCGTCGTTGCGACAACAGCCTTGTTGAAACGCAACACCCGACCGAGCCGCGCGGACATAAATGAGGCACTCACCGGCCATCTATGCCGGTGTGGTTCGCATGCTCGGGTGCTGAAGGCAATCGACAGGCTAGCCGCAGAAGGACGTTCCCATGACGGCTAGCCTTATTAAACAACCGAATGTAGATCAGTGGCTGGTGATTTCCAGCGACGGCCGCGTGATCGTACGCAGCGGCAAGGTCGATATAGGCCAACGGATCTCAACAGCACTCGCTGCCATCGCGGCGGAAGAACTCGACGTTACACTCGACCGTATCGATATGGCTGCCGTCGAAACCGGTGTCTCGCCAGATGAAGGAGTGACTTCCGGTAGCAATTCGATGCAAGATTCTGGGCAAGCTATCAGGCTCGCCGGTGCCACCGCCCGGCAACATATGATCGACAAAGCCGCGGCACAGCTCGAAGTCGATCCCGCTTCCTTAGAGGTTTCCGATGGACTAATCAGATCGCGTGAAACGAACCGATCCATCACCTATTGGGACCTGCAGGGCGACGTTCCCTTTGATATCCCAATCGACCCAAAAGTGACAGTCAAAGCACCAAAAGACTACCAAGAAGTCGGCAAACCGCAAGCTGCTCGCGGGTTATCCGACCTGGTAACTGGTGCGGCCGAGTTTGTCCACGACATCGTGCTACCGGGCATGCTGCATGCTCGCGTCGTCCGCCCACCACACTACCACGCCCGCCTAAATGCGTTAGACGAAACAATTTGCAAACGAATTGAAGCGTCAGGTGTGCAAGTCGTGCGAAATAGTAGCCATCTCGCCGTCGCCGGAGAAGATGAATACACCGTTATCAAGGCGGCAGAGCGGCTCGCTGCTGCAGCCAATTGGGATATGCGCGGAGGTTTACCTACCGCTGACATTTTCGATGCCATGAAGTCGAACGATCGGATTAGCCTGCCAGTCACAGACGGCATACCCCGCCAAGAACCCGTCCCGGACCTGCCCCAACCGCCAGCAAACACGGTGACCACGCTCAGCGCCGTTTATGAGAAGCCATACCACATGCATGGCTCACTCGGTCCGTCCGCAGCTCTGGCAAAAATGGTAGGCGACAAGCTCCACATTTGGACGCACAGCCAGGGTATCTATGTGTTGCGGGAGGCGCTGGCCGGCGGACTTGGAATAGCGGAAGACAACCTTTACATCGTGCACGTGCCGGGCGCCGGCTGCTATGGCCATAATGGGGCGGACGACGCTGCGGCCGATGCCGCGCTGGTGGCTCGTGCTCTACCCGGCACACCGATCCTGCTGAAATGGACACGCGAAGACGAGCACGCTTGGGAGCCCTATTCAACCTGCATGGCGATGGACGTCCAGGCGAGTTTAGACGTGGGAGGAAACGTTATCGCCTGGTCACAGGAAAGCTACGGCGACACATTCATGATGCGGCCGCGAAATAGCCCACCGGGCGAAGGCGCTCGGCGATTGCTACCACTGCGCTATATCAAAGATGCGGCAGAGGACCCAGTCCCGCAGCCAGCCATGCGCTACCATGTCGGTATCCACCGCAATCTAGAGCCACTCTATAATTTCCCGAAACCGCGGCTGGTGAAAAATTTGGTCCGCAAACTGCCGTTGCGCACCTCGGCGCTGCGAACCTTAGGGGGCTTCGCCAACGTTTATGCCATCGAGTGCTTCCTCGATGAATTAGCCGAGGCAGCCAACGTCGACCCTGTAGAATTTCGACTTCGCCATCTCGAAGACATGCGCGCGAAGGCATGCCTGAAAGCGGCTGCAGACAAATTATTTAAAGGCAATAAGCCGGCTAATAGAGGCCGTGGTATTGGTTTCGCGCAATACACGAACTCAAAAGCCTATTCGGCGGTCGGTGTAGAGTTGGAGGTTGGCGACGATGCTGTGATTAACTTGCATCGCGCCGTGCTGTCTATAGACGCTGGACAGGTTGTCGACCCTGACGGGCTGAGCATGCAATGCGAAGGCGGCTTTATCCAGGCAGCGAGCTGGGCACTTTACGAAGAAGTAAAGTTTGACAGGGATGGGGTCACCAGCCGTGATTGGGACAGCTACCCAATCTTGCGTTTCGACAACATCCCAGACATCGAAACAATTTTGATAGACCGTCCCGGCGATCCGTATCTCGGCGCCGGGGAAGCGGTCAGTGGTCCGGCCGGTGCGGCTATCGCCAATGCAGTCTATGACGCAATAGGATTACGTCTGCGCCGCATGCCCTTCACGCCGGATACGATCCGGGCCGCCGCGACGAGATAAGCGCGTTGATTGTCCTAACAGTTGCCGACATGCGGAACCTTTACACTGTTAACCACTATAACAGACAGGGCCACCGAGCATGATAATCAGCAAGAGAAGCCCAGCGAGCGGCCCTTCAATCTGGCGGGGAGCTGACCTCGTAACACAAGACAGATGGGTCTATCAGTTCACCTTCGACGATATTAAGGAGCTAGACGCGGCGCTGGAAAAACTCCCTCCAAACATATCCGATTTACGCAAGATCACGACCGTCGCGTATCCGTTGCCAACCCTGTCTGCAAAATTTACTAAGTTACAGCGAGATATTATCGACGGTCTTGGTCTCGTTCTGATCAAAGGTATCCCAATCGACCATTACAGTCCGCTAGAAGCGGCAGCACTCTATTGGATGATTGGACAACATTTCGGCGATCCAGTGTCACAGAATTCTGCAGGCCATCTGCTGGGACATGTGAAGGATGTAGAAAATTCCAATGGTAAACCAAACCAGCGCGCCTACCAGACCAACGAAGCCTTACGATACCACACAGATTCCTGCGACATCGTCGGTTTATTTTGCTTGCAAACTACACCGACCGGAGGCCTGAGCAGCATCGCCAGCGCCGCTGCCGTCCACAATGCAATCCTGGACAACCGGCCTGATCTGTTAGAGATCCTCTACAAACCATTCGCGATTTCTCGGATTGGTGAAATTCCCAAAGGCCAAATGCCTTGGTACATGACACCAATTTTCAACGAATTCGGTGGCTGCCTTACTTGCATATATCCAGCTCGTGACCTACGCGCAGCTGCCAATTTACCCAGCGCCCCACGACTAACCGACCTCCAGAAAGAAGCACTTGACCTTCTCGACAGTTACGCGGAAACATTCAGTCTCAAGATGGATTTCGAGCCGGGCGACATACAATTTCTGCACAATCATACGGTTCTGCACGGTCGCACAGCCTACAACGATGACCCTTCGCAAGGCATCCGCAGGCATTTGCTGCGGCTTTGGCTATCCGCACCGAACGGCCGCCCTCTGCCACCGCACTTTGCAGATCGTTACGGCACCGTCGAGCAAGGTGCAGTGCGTGGGGGGATAATTTGCCCTGAAACTAAATTGTCGACACCGCTAGATATTGTCTAACTGTCGACCACTTCCTCGAAGTGCCGGTCGAAACGATCGTAGCAGGTTCGCATATGCTTGCGGACCTCTTCGAATTCCGAACTGTCAGCCCGCACCTTGAGGTCGCGTTCCCTTTCCTCGATAGACGTGTATTCGCATTGCCAGGTGACGTCAGGTCCCCCATCCATCGGATCGACCTTGTGCAGAACCGTCCCGCGCTTAAGCCCAACCACCTCTCGCACAGCGCACGCCCGCATCCGCGTTCGGCGCACTTCATCCGCCATCCCCGGCTTTGCATAATAGTGAGTACGTTCGATGTACATTTCTGAACCCTTTTCTTCAAAGTGAAGAGGAAGCATTCTGATAACACTCATCATATCCTAACCAAATGTGACGTGTAGCCGGGCGAAATTTAAGACTGGCCAGTATTTGGCCAAAAAGCTTTTTTAACCAAAAATCAGATGAAATGCGCCCGTCGTCTCGTCAAGCTGTCTTTTAATGCTACGAATGCCAACGCTTCCATCGCTTCAGCGCAATCTAATGGCAATGCGCGAAGCGCTCGCTGCAGCCGGATAGTCCGCGCTTCAGCTTGCCTTGGCGCCAACTTTTCTCACACAATTTACTGATTGGCAGAGCTACTAACAAAATTCAGTAACGTAGATACAATCGCTATACGGGTAATTTTATTTACTCGTATATTTACCTGTGAGCTGCGGAGTGTGGCGGCCTTCCAGCCCTTTCTCTGCATGCTCGTGACGCGTGTCACGCAACCAAGTGCGCTTTAAATCATCACGAACATCAAATTGAAGCCGACCCATGCCCTCGCATTCCAGTTCAACCACGTCACCGTCCATGAAACTGCTAAGGCCTCGGTGGTTGGTACCAGTCGCCAGGATATCGCCAGGAATCAAAGTATGGATAGAAGTAACCCACTCAATACAGTGAGCAATATTGTGCGCCATATCGTTAGTGTTGAAGTCTTGCTTGACCTCACCATTGACCCATAGGGTCACCCCGAGATTTTGCGGATCCTCGACCTCATCCGCGGTGACGAGATAGGGGCCAATCGGTGCGAAGGTATCCCGCGACTTCATTTGAAAAAAGACGTTACCGGCAGGCGGCAGGCCCCGCGCCGAGCCATCGATAAAGTTCATATAGCCGAACACGTAATCCATCGCATCGGCCGCCTTTACGTTGGATGCCCGCTTGCCAATGATAATGGCCAGCTCCGCCTCTCCTTCGAAGATAGTCGCGGGCACATCTGGCAGCACCATTGTTTCACCGTGCCCGATGATTGCACTCGGTGATTTATGGAAGGCATTGATCGGCGCCGGTTCGCTAAGCGTTCCATCTTCCATATAATTGACCGCCATACAGTCAATCGTGAAAGGCTGCGGTAACGGCGGCCGTATTCGGACACTCGACACAGCGACGCCGGACGCCGCTTTCGCCGCTGTTTCCAGCGCGCTGCGATAGTCTGAAAAATTTTCAATTAGCCTATTGATTAAATCGTGGGGACCGGTACGCCGGATACCTTTCACGGCTTCGGATACATCAACGACCGTGTCGCCCTTGACGACGCCCAGCTTAAAATCATCAAAATAGCATAGCTTCATAGCGGTGTTTCCTTACTCATACTCAGGATACGGGATGCTGTCCGGGTCGATGGTACGACGGACATAATCTTGAACCTGCGGCCGATAGACCTCCCACAGAAATCGTAGTTCTTTCAACGGCGCTCTGTCGAACTCGACACGCAGATCCACCAGTGGAAAAGAGTGCTCACCGACGACGAGTACAGCAGCCGACTTTAAGAGCCTCAACTCACTGCCTGCCTCTTCCCCCGCTTCGAGTGCCAGGATCAATCGCTCAGCGAGCGGGTCGGCGGCGCTCGCCTCAAAAGCAGCAGCCATGGCTACTGGGACCTGCTCGTTTCGGATGATGTTACCCGTAGCGCAGCAGCTATTCCCTTCCGAGCCGGCATGGGTCGATTTGATCCGATCGCCATGAAAGCAGGCGGTGCCGCCATCTTTATCGATAACTGCAAGCTGCCGCCAACCGATTGTCGGATCGTCCGCGGTCAGAGCCGCGACCGTTTCAGCCGCGTTCTTACCAGCTTCCAAAAAGGCGAGCCCACGCGGCCCGAGCCGGGGATCGGTGCGGTGCTGCGTACAGATGGCACCGACCCCTGCCCGAGCCCAGGGCACTCGGGACCCCACGCCAATACTCGATGTGGTCACAGCCGCGCCGAACATGCCGGTCCGATTGCATTTCCCAACCAATGAAAATGTCATGCCGCTCTCCCAAACTGATGAAAGGACGATATCACACCGTTTCCCCCCGTGGCATGGAGGTATTAAATTTGACTCGGCTAAGACTCAAACCGCTGCTGGCCATATTTGGTGCCAGCCATGTTCACCTTTGTTATGAGTTTAATAAGAGGTCCGAGGTCTACTTTTGGAATCACAAAAGCTTTTGAGGTCCACCAAGAATGCCGGTCCTTCCACCCACCATCTCGCTTCAGTCCTAAACCGCACAATTATGGTGGATCAGCGACAGCGTAGGCACAGCCGGCCTGTCTGCTGCACTTCGAAACGAACTGAATTGGTTCGATCCGATAACGATATCAGAGAGTTCGCGTTGAAGGCGTTGGTTATCGAGAGAGTATCGTCTGACCACCGCTCGCCAATTTTATCCGCACTGCGTTTGATGCCACAACTGACATATCTTGCCTGGAGCCCCATTGTTGGGTAAATCATCGCGACTAAGGGGATAATGCGGGCTACCT
>Ga0114933_10005701_pt1 | contig 11237 bp, 12 predicted proteins | sample 4SBtaG_FD_89691 | JGI IMG/M metagenome (GOLD analysis project Ga0114933, IMG submission 89691) | Deep subsurface microbial communities from Kolumbo volcano to uncover new lineages of life (NeLLi) - 4SBTROV12_W25 metaG | ecosystem: Environmental > Aquatic > Marine > Volcanic | place: Kolumbo... | reverse complement strand
TACGTTATCCCAATTAGTTTTTCCACCTTTTGATCTAGGTAATAAATGGTCAAAAGTTAATTCTTTGCTGCTTCCACAATACTGACAAGAAAACTTATCTCTTAAAAAAACATTGAATCTTGTAAAATTTGGATTTGACATTGGTTTTATATAACTTTTCAATGCAATCACACTTGGAAGTTTCATACTGAACGATGGGCTTCTAATTACTCTATCGTAATAACTAACAATAGATACCCTATTTAAAAAAACTGATTTAATAGAATCTTGCCAGCTCCATAATGATAATGGGTAATAACTTAACGGTCTATAGTCTGCATTTAAAACAAGTGCAGGACACTTTTCTAAAGACATATTATCACTATTTAACATCATAAATTATTAATAAGTTAACCTAAAAAATATTTTAATTCAATGGGTCAATTAATTAAACTAAGAATTTATATTAAATATCTTTTTTAAAAAAGTCAGGCCCAAACTAGACGCTTCAACAGGTATGTTGTGACCACATCCCTTTAACATTTTCGTTGTTATATCAATTTTATTTCTCTCAAAAAAATCTTTCGCCTCTAATAAATTCACAGGTGGCACAATTTCATCTTGATCTCCGTGAATTAATAATGTAGAAGGTTTCGATAAAATTCTGTTACCCAATTCATTTCTGTTAATTATTTTTCCTGAAAATCCTATAATCCCTGCAAATTTTTCTTTATCAGATAAGCCGACGTTTATAGACATCATACATCCTTGACTGAAACCAGATAAACAAATGTTTGAATTTAGTAAATTAAATTCATTTTTGATCTCAACTATAAATTCTTTTAATATTTTCTCTGCTTCTGATGCTTTTTTAGTTATATATTCTTCGTCTTCAGAGTTTAAATCAAACCATTGATAACCTGTGGGGTTTATTGAGCACGTTTCTGGTCCATCAGGACAAATAAAGATAGTATTTGGTAAAAATCTTTTCCAATTAATTGTTACAGGGGCTATGTCATTGCCATCCCCACCATAACCATGTAACAAAATTACAGCATTATTAATGTTTTTATCTTCAGGCTTAATTATTTTGGCGTTTAGGCAAAATGTCATTTATTTAAATATTTTAATTTTTTTTCTCTAAATATGTAATACATATATTTTATGATTACAGAAATATTTGTCAAAGTAAGTGCGGTAATACTTTTAGTAGCAGTTGCTGTAGTACTAATATTAGGCATAGGAACCTTATTTAAAGGTGGTGATACAAGCAAGAAATACTCTAATAAACTTATGCAACTTAGAGTCCTGTTGCAATTCGTTGCTATTATAGTCCTAGTTTGTTTAGCTTATTTTTTTAAAGATTAATCATAATTTAAAAGCCATTTGACGAATTTAGGATCTTCAAAATTTATAGAACCTATAACTTTTGCAAATTCATAGCCATCTTTATTGATCAAAATCGATGTTGGAATACCTCTCAAAGAAAATTTTTTGGCAAGTTTTACATCAGAGTCATAAAATATTTCAAAAGCATCAATGTTAACATCTGAAAAAAACTTTCTGATCGAATTTTTGTCCTCTTGACCAATGTTAATTGGTAAAATTTTAAGATTTTTAAATTTTGAATTGTTCTGAAGATTTTGTAGAGATGGCATTTCTTCTTTGCACGGCTCACACCACGTAGCCCAAAAATTCAGAATTAATAATTTGTTTTCATATTCAGACAATGAAACATTTTTATCTTTTTCATTTTTAAATGATATTTCACTAATTTTTTTTTGATCCTCATAAATAACTAAATTTTTTAAACCATTTAATTCTTTCGAATTAACTGTATTTGGGATAAATAATACCACTAATAAGATTAAGAACTTTAAAGTTAATAATTTCATATAAAGTAGTATAGTTACATATCATGAGTCAAAATAAAAACAATAATACAGTTTGGAACACTAGAATAAAAAAAAAGACTTCAAATACTTTTAAAAAAGTTGGATCCTCTATTGAGGTAGACAAAAGGTTGTACAAAGAAGATATATTAGCATCAGTTTCACATGCTGAAATGTTATACAAGCAAAAGATTATAACTATTAAGATTAAGGATAAAATTTTGTGGGGATTAAAAAGAATCCAAAACGAAATTGAGAAAAAAAACTTCAAATTTGACGAAAATTTAGAAGACATTCATATGAATATAGAGAATAGACTTTTTGAACTTATTGGTAATGATGCTGGTTATTTACATGCAGCAAGATCTAGAAACGACCAAGTGGTTACTGATTTAAAACTATGGTTAAAAAAATCCACAGTAGAAATTGATAGTTTATTATTAAAGCTAATAAAATCTTTAATCAAAATTTCAGAGAAAAATATATTTTCTATCATGCCAGGTTTTACTCATCTTAAAAATGCTCAACCAATTTCTTTAGCTCATTATTTTTTATCAAACGTTGAAATGTTCAAAAGAGATAGATTTAGATTTTCTTCTAATATGAAAAGTTTGAACCAAAATCCTTTGGGGGCTGGTGCTTTTTCTGGAACATCTTTTAATATTGATAGATGGTATACCACTAAGAAACTAAAATTCGTAAAACCAACAAATAACTCTTTAGATACAGTATCTGACAGAGATTTTGTTTTAGATTTTTTGTACAGTTCATCTATATGCTCAATGCATATATCAAGAATTGCAGAAGAGTTAATAATTTGGAATTCAGACCAATTTAAATTCATTAGCTTAAAAGATAATATTGTAACAGGCTCATCGATAATGCCTCAAAAAAAGAATCCTGATACTTTAGAGTTTTTAAGAGGAAAAACTGGATCAATTTTTGGAAATCTTTTTTCAATGTTAACAATTGTTAAAGGTTTACCAATATCTTATTTTAAAGACTTACAAGATGATAAAGATCTGGTTTTCAGATCTTTTGATAATTTGAAAAATTGTTTAATAATTTTCGATGAAGTAATAAATGGAGTAATTGTTAACAAGAAAGTGATGTTAGATGCTGCTAAAATAGGATTTACAACAGCAACCGATTTTGCTGATGCATTGGTCAAAAACATGAATTTTTCTTTTAGGGAAGCATATTTGTTAACAGCAAAAGTTGTGAATTTTGCTGAAAAGAAAAATTTGGCTTTAAATGAAATTGGACATGAAGATCTAAAGAAGATTGTTCCAAAAATAAGTGCCGATGTAATGAAAAATCTAGATTTAAGAAACTCTGTAAATTCAAAAAAATCATATGGTGGAACTTCTTTTGAAAACATTAAGAAAATGATAAGAAAACATAAAAAAGAAATAAAATGAAAAAAATTTTTATTATTGTTGTTTTAAGTTTTTTATTAATTTCCTGCGGGAAAAAGGCTGATCCTGAATATAAAGGTTCAATTGGAACAAATAGTTTAATTCAAACATCGTAATGAATTATAAAAATAGTAAATTTTATGTTGAGAATATTTCTATAGGGAAATTAACTCGATCATTTCAAACTCCTTTTTACTGTTATTCAAAATCAAGGTTAAGTCAAAATATAAAAACTTTTAATAAAAACTTTGAAAAAACAAAACCATTAATATGTTTTTCTGTAAAATCTAATTCGAATTCAAAATTATTAAAGATAATAAAAGATAATGGATTGGGCGCTGATGTTGTCTCAATAGGCGAGCTCCAAAAAGTTTTAAAAGTAGGTTTTAAACCAAATAAAATTGTGTTTTCAGGAGTTGGAAAAACTACAAGTGAACTAGATTTTGCGATTAAAAAGAAAATTTTATTGATAAACGTTGAATCTGAGAGTGAACTAAAAAATATTATCAATTTATCTAAAAATAAAAAAACTGTAGTCAATGTAGGAATAAGATTAAACCCAAATGTTAACGCTCAAACTATAGGAAAAATTTCAACTGGCAGAATGCAAGATAAATTTGGATTAAATTTTAAAGATATAATCAAAATTGTCGATAAATATAAAAATTCAGACTCAATTAGATTTAAATGTTTAAGTGTTCACATTGGTAGCCAAATTTTAAGTAATGTGCCTTATCAAAAAATGATACGCGTTGTAAATAATTTTCTAGAAAAAGTTTCAGTAAATTTTGAATACATAGATTTTGGTGGGGGGATGGGTATTGACTATAGTTCAAACAAAAAAACTTTTGATTTTAAAAAGCTTGCTTTGGAAATTTATAAATTTTCAAAAAGGAATGAATGTAAAATTATTCTTGAACCAGGAAGATCTATAATAGGGGATACTGCTGTACTTATTTCTAAGGTTATCTATATAAAAGAAAGTCCAACCAAAGATTTTATTATTTTAGATGCTGGCATGAACGATCTAATTAGACCAGCTTTATACAATGCAAAACACATGATTATTCCTGCAATTAAATCGAGTAAAAAAAGTAAAAAAGAATATGATTTTGTTGGTCCAATTTGTGAAACTTCGGATAGGTTTTTGAAAATGAAAAAATTTCAAAAGTTAAATGAGGGGGAGATTGTTATTCTAAAAGATGTAGGAGCATATGGTTATGTATTGTCATCAAATTACAATGTACGACCAATGCCAAAAGAAGTGTTGGTTGATAAATCAAAAACTCAAGTCATTAGTAAAAGGCAGTCCATTAAAGATCTTATTTAAATGATAAGAAATATAATATTTTTCCTTTTTTTTTATCTAGGGGTTATTTCAATTTCAATTTTATTTATTCCAGCACTTTTATTTCCGAAAAAAGGAGTTCAGTTTGGAGGTCGTTTAATGGGTGTTTGGACTGGCATTTGTCTTAAACTTTTTTTAAGTATTAATATCACAGTTAAAGGTTTAGAAAACATTCCTAAAGATAAAAAGTATTTTGTCGTTTGTTCTCATCAGTCCATGTTTGAAACATTTTATTTACAAACAATTTTTAATTCATCAGTTTTTATTCTTAAAAAAGAATTAATGAGAATTCCTCTGTTTGGGTCTTATTTAAAAAAGATGGGGTGTGTATCTATTGATAGGAATAAAATCTCTAAGGAAAATCTAGGTTTCACAGGATTAGTTGAAAAAGTTTTGGATGATAAAAAAAACACACTTATAATTTTTCCACAAGGCACAAGGAAAGATTACAAAGACAGATCAAAGTTTAAAAAAGGATTTGCTAGAATTTACAATAACTTTCAAATCAATTGTCTTCCAATTGCGATTAATTCAGGAAAAACATGGCCAAAGTCCTCTTTTTTAAAAAGTAAACAAAATATAACAGTTTCTATATTAAAGTCTCTTGAACCTGGTTTAGAACTGGAACAATTCTCTACGGATGTTGAAAATTTAATTTATAAAGAATTAGACTTAATAAATTAAATTTAACCTTTCATTGGCATTATCACAAAAATACTATCAAAATCACTAGGATCTTTTACTAACGCTGGTGATGCAGTATCATTAAAAAAGATTTCAATTTTTTCACCTTCTAATTCGCTAGCAACATCTATCAAATATTTAGAGTTAAAAGTTATATCTAAGTCGTGTTCAAATTTCACAGAAACACTTTCATTTCCATCACCACTATGTGTATTATTGACCGACAAATCAAGTTTGTCTTTTGATAGTTTAATTTTAACTCCATCCTTTTTGTCTGTAGAAACAGACGCAACTCTATCTACGCTACTTTTAAACAATTCAAGATCTGCTTCCATCTTTTTTTTATTATTTTTTGGAACAACTTGAGCGTAATTTGGAAATTTTCCATCTATAACTTTTGAAATTAGGACACTGTTGTCCATGGAAATTTTAATTTTTGTTTTTGAATTTGATACTTTGATTTTTCCTTGGTTGTTTTCTAATATTGAGCAAAGTTGAAAAATTGTTTTTTTAGGTAATATTATTGGTTCAAAGTTGATGGGTTTCTCAAGTCTCATTTTCGATATGGACATTCTGTGAGAATCTGTTGAAACAGCAGTCAAAAAGTTTTTATCATCCCCACTAGTAAAATGTAAAAAAATACCACTTAAATAATGTCGAGTTTCATCATTTGAAATTGAAAACTTGCATTTATTTAATAGCTTTAAAAAACTTTGCGAGTCTAAACTAATTTCTTCAGCCTCAAAACCTTCTTCCATTAATGGAAATTCCTGAGGATCAATGCAATTTAACTTGAATTTAGATTTTTCAGACTCTAGCTGCATCTTATTTTCTGATAGACTTTCCACATTAATTTTTTTTCCTGAACTGAATTTTCTTACTATATCGTACATTATAAGAGAATTTGTGGTTGTTTTGCCTTCTTTTTCAATTTCAACACTTTGAATTCTATGGACAAAAATCATATCTAAATCTGTTGCGGTTATAATTAGTTCTTTTCCACTCGCCTCTAAAAGAACATTAGATAAAATTCGCAATGTGCTTCTTCTTTCAATTACATTTTGACAAAAACTTAATGATTCTTGGAGATCTTTTTGATTTACGCTAAACTTCATTTTCTGATTTATACATTATCTGGTTTTTAAGATAGTTTATTCCATTATTTATTTCGCTATTTTCTACCTTTATTTTCTCTATAGTTTTTACGGAATGAATTATTGTTGTGTGATCTCTATTTGAAAATTCTCTGCCTATTTCTGGTAAAGATTTTGACGTAAGTATTTTTGAAAGGTAAATTGCTACCTGTCTAGGTCTTACTAAATATCTTGATCTTCTTGAAGAAAGCATTTCATTTTTACTTATTTTAAAATATTTACAAACTAATGTTTGAATATTATCTATGGAGACCTTAGCTTCGTTTATGTTTAAGAGATCTTTAAGTATTATTTTCGTTTCTGAAATATTTGGAACTCTTTCATATATCCTTGCAAATGAAGCAATTCTATTTAAAGCACCAACCAATTCTCTTATGCTGCTTCTAATTTCATAACTAATAAATTTAAGTATTTCCTCTGATATATTTAACTTTTCATTATAATATAGGTTAAGTTCGTTGGTTTTTTCTTTGAGAATTTTGTATCTCAATTCATATTCGGGATTTTGAATATCTACCACTAATCCACCTGAAAATCTGGATTTAATCCTTTCTTGTATCCTTTTTAGCTTATTTGGAGGTCTGTCTGCTGAAACTACTATTTGTGAACCTTTTTCAAGTAAGGCATTAAAGGTATGAAAAAACTCTTCCTGCATCGCTTCTTTTCCATCCATAAATTGAATATCATCAACAATTAAAACGTTCGTATTTCTAAAATTATCTTTAAATCTCACCATTTCATTGCTTTTTATTGATTTAACAAATTGATACATGAATCTCTCCGCTGAGATAAATGTTACCTTGTTTTCTGATTTAAGCTTTAAACCAATAGCATTTAATAGATGAGTTTTCCCCATTCCTACACCTCCGTACAAATACAAAGGATTATAATGAGATATGTTTTCAGAGACCTTTTTTGAAGCTTCAAAGGCTAATTTGTTACTATTGCCTATGATGAAATTATCAAATGATTTATTTTGATCAATTCTGTTGTACTGAAGAAAACTGTCTTTGAAGAACGAGATATTGTCATCTTTTTTTATGATATTATTTACCGCTTTATCTTTTTCATACTCTTTGTCCTCAATTCTGAATTCTATTCTAGAAATTTCTCTAATTTGTTTTTTAACAATTTTTAAAATTTCATCCAAATATCTTGATACAATCCAATCTCTAAGAAATCTTGTTGACACCGAAACAACTAAATAGTTGCTATGTTGTTCTTCAAAATATATTTTTTTTAGCCAGCTCTCATAAATTTCTGAACCAAATTTTGATTTAAATTCTTTTTGAATTTCTGTCCATATTAGGTTTGTATCTTTTTTTTGATTGAAATCTTTATTTAAATTTTTCATAAGAACAGTTTCTAGCTAATCTTTTAAAAAATTTTATTCAATAAAATATTTGTTAGAACCAAAAAAATTTGAAATCCCTAATTGAATGAAATTTCAAATTGTATAAATTTAAAATTGAAAAGTGACTAACTTTAAAATTGAATTTTATTCTAAAAATTAAAGTAAATGAAAATTTACTTTTTTTATTTTTGAAAATTCCAACATGTTGTGTTTAAAATTTAAAAATTAATTACATTTTGTGGCAAGATTTTTTTGCTGAGTGTGCAAAAAAAATTTTAACTTCAGGTTGTTTTAACTGGAAGTTGTTTAAAGAGAATTTATTTTTCTCGTAATCTTAGAAACATTTCGTGTTGCATTTCCTTTTTTGATTACGCCAGTTTTAGCAATTTTCATTAATTCCGAGTTCAATTTGGGTAAGTAGGAAAGAGCTTCCTTTTTTTTCTTACTATCAATCAATTTTTTCATTTTTTTTAAGGCGATTTTATAACGGCTCTTACGGGTTTTATTGACCTCTGTTTGCCTCTTTATTCTTCTAATTCTTTTGATTGCTGATTTTGTATTTGCCATTTTGGCGATGGTATATCCTCTCTAAGTTGGACGGTCAATAGGTAATTTTACTTTTGACAAACGGAGCATAAAAAAGTGGATCTGTTTGAAATTATTTTTCTATTAATTTGCCCAGAGCAATTATTACGACTACATCTCTTTTTCGCACGATCATATACTTTAAACTCAGACTGGAAATTACCACTTTTACCTGTGATACCTTTAAAATCCCTTATTGAAGAACCTCCAAAATGAATAGCTTTTTTAAGGATTATTTTCGAATACTTAACTATTCTTTTGTTTTCGTCTAAATTAATCAGGTAAGATTTTTTAAACGGATTAATCTTCGCCTGGAATAATATTTCGTTTACATAAATATTACCTAGTCCAGAGACTAATTTTTGATCTAACAATAAGTTCTTAATATTCTTCGTTCTATTCTTTAAAATTTGACTAAGATATTTTTTGTTAAAATCTTTACTTATCGCCTCAGGGCCAATTCGAGTAAAAAATTTTAAATAATCTTTCTTATTTTCTAAAATCTTAAAAAATCCAAATCTTCTAGGATCATTGTAAATTAGTTTAAAATTTTTAAATCTAAAAATTATATGATTATGTTTTTTTGGCAAACTTTGAGATCCATAAAAACTTAAATTAGTAGTCTTTTTTTTTAAACCTATGAAATGAAGTGTACCTGACATGCCTAAATGGATCACACAATAAAGATGGTTATCAAATACCAAAATAAGATATTTTGATTTTCTTTGTATGTTTTCTATGACGGTATTTTTGAATATTTTTTCAAAATTCTTTGGTACTTTAAGTCTCAGGTTTCGGTTATTAACTTGAATGCTTATTATTTTTCGGTTCTTTACTTGTCTATTTAGGGATTGTCTTACTATTTCTACTTCTGGTAATTCTGGCATTAAATATTATATTATATTTTTATAACATTTAAATATGCAACAAAATCTACAAAAAAAAAGAGGTCTTGTAAAAAAGGTTTTTGATAACGTTTATAATAAGTATGACCTCATGAATGATTTTATGTCCCTGGGTATCCACAGACAGTGGAAAAGAGAACTCATCAGACAAATGAATCCTTATCCAGAAAGCAGCCTAATTGATGTTGCGTGTGGTACTGGAGATATTGCTAAATTATTTGCTGAAAATACATCCAATAAATCAAAAATATTATGTGTCGATTTTAATAAAAAAATGTTGGACGAAGGAAAAAAAAGGTTATCAAATTACAAAAATATAAAATGGAAAGTTTCAAGAGCTGAAAAAATTGATGCACCAAATGAAACTTTTGATTATTACACAATCAGCTTTGGTCTAAGAAATACAAAAAATTTAAATTCATCTATATCGGAAGCTTATAGAGTTTTAAAAAAAGGAGGCAGATTTTTCTGCCTTGAGTTTTCAAAAATTCAAAATCAAAATTTAGATTTCATTTATAAACAGTATTCGAAACTAATACCATTAATAGGAAAGTTAGTAGTTGGAAAAAGTGCACCTTATGAATATTTAGTTCAAAGTATTGATGAATTCGTTAACCAAGAAGAGTTGCTCGATATAATCAAAAGTAAAAATTTCTACAATGCCAGTTATAAAAATTTGTCTGGTGGTATTGTATCTTTACATACAGGTTGGAAAATATGATTTTTAATAAACTCTTTATACTTTTTAAGATTGGAAGAAAAATTGGTAAATCTAATATAATAAATATAGTTTCAGAAACTCATAAAATACCACTATTCATTAAAATATTTTTTAATTTTCTAGCTTTTTCATTTTCTAGTTCAAATGATACGAAAAGTAAGAGTAAAGAAAACTTGAGTGAATCAATTCAAGAAATGGGAACCACATTTATAAAACTTGGTCAATTTTTAGCTACACGCCCAGATATAATCGGTGAAAAATTGTCTAAAGAACTTGAGTCTCTTCAAGATAAATTACCTCCTTTTTCAAAAAAAGAGGCGGAAAAAATTATAATAGAAAATTTAGGTCAGTCTAATTTTGATGATATAATTGACTTATCAGAACCTATTGCAGCTGCTTCGATAGCCCAAGTCCATAAAGCTAAAATTAAAGAGGATAATATAATCAAAAATGTTGCGATAAAAGTTTTAAGACCAAACATAAAGAAAATTTTTAATGATGAGATAGATGCCATTATGTTATTGGCGTATATAATTGAAAATTTAATCACTAAAACAAAAAGACTTAAACTCATTGAGGTTGTTTTTCTTTTCAAAGAAATAACAAATCACGAGATGGACCTAAGATTTGAAGCCGCAGCTGCAAATGAATATGCTGAAAATACCAAAAATGATTTAGGATTTTTTGTCCCTAAAATATATTGGAATTTTACAAGCGAAAGTGTTCTTACCTTAGATTGGGTAGATGGGGTATCGATAAGAGAAAAGGACTTACTCAAAGAAAAAAATATTGAAACCTCTAAAATAGCAACAAATTTAATTCAACATTTTTTAAGACATGCGGTCCGTGATGGATTTTTTCATGCTGACATGCACCAAGGAAATATTTTTATAAATGAGTCTTCCCAAATAGTTCCAATAGATTTTGGTATAATGGGAAGAATAGATAAATTGAGTAGAAGATACTTAGCAGAAATTTTGTACGGATTTGTTCGTAGAGATTACAAAAAAGTGGCTGAGGTACATTTGTTAGCTGGATTAGTGCCTAAAGGCACATCTGTAGAGGAATTAGCTCAAGCTTTAAGATCTATTGGCGAGCCAATATTTGGTCAGAGTGTTAAAGACATATCTGGTGGAAAATTACTAAAACAACTATTTGATATTACAGAAAAATTTAATATGCAAACTCAACCACAAT
>Ga0114933_10005699_pt1 | contig 11238 bp, 18 predicted proteins | sample 4SBtaG_FD_89691 | JGI IMG/M metagenome (GOLD analysis project Ga0114933, IMG submission 89691) | Deep subsurface microbial communities from Kolumbo volcano to uncover new lineages of life (NeLLi) - 4SBTROV12_W25 metaG | ecosystem: Environmental > Aquatic > Marine > Volcanic | place: Kolumbo... | reverse complement strand
TTCTTCAACATATGTAATTACACCTCTTTTAATTATTTGTTGAGAAGCAATTCTATTTCTTTTCTTAATTTCTTTCTAGAATAGAAAAGTCTAGACATTATCGTTCCTACTGGAACGCAGCAAGCTTTGGAAATCTCTTCGTAAGTTAGGCCGTCATCTACAAAGAGATGAATCGCCATTCTTTGTGTGGTGGATAATTTTGTTAAAGCTTTTTCGTAAATTTTTCTAATATCTTTATATGATAGATTATTGAGGGCTTGATTGGATGATCTCTCGCAGGATTGGAACGCAGCCTTGTCTCCTGTGTCTTCGATTAAGCGGTCAAGGGACGTTGCGTGTCTTCTGAGGTTTTTTCTGGCTTCATCTGTGACTTCATTTATCGCTATACGAATCAACCAAGTAGAGAACTTGCAGTCTCCTTTAAATTTTTTTATATTCTTCCAAGCCTTAAGCGAGGAAATACTGAGGATGTCTTCTTCGTCCGAACTACCTCTGTTGATGTAGGGAAGTCTTATCGTTGCAAGTCTTCTGACGATGGTGCATAAAACTAAATCTTTGTTTCTTTTAAGTAGCTCCTCAAATGCAAAAGAGTCGCCCTTCTTAGAGAGAGCGACTAGCTTTTTTTCTGCTAATTGAGTCAAGTCTTTATCCAAGGGTCTTTTCTATTTTTCTGAGTTCTTCTTTGTCCATCCTAACCCTTTTAAACATGAGCGCTACACAGTTAACGAATTTTTCTCTTTTAGCCATTACGTAATCCGTGTCTGGGAGTACTTCAAGTGTTTCTAGCTCTTCAGCGCACCTCTCAATTTCTTTATCGGCAAACAGCACAGAGCTATTGAGTAGGTCTATTTTCTCATGAAGTTTATTAAGGTCTTTCATGTGTTTTATTATACGTAACTTTTTAAGCTGAAGCAAGTTTATAAGTTTTAAATTTTAATTAAAAAAAAGAATTCTTAGCTATCTCTAGCTTAGCGTTTTGAGATTCAATAAAGCCTTCGGAGATTAAATAGTCGAATATAAGCTCCGCTTCCTCGTAGGAAACATCATTAAAGTGGTCAATTATAGTTACTGATTCTGCGATGGGCGACCCAAGCGCTTCTGATAAACTATATACTCTGATCTCTAAATCGTTTATAAAAATTTTCTTCAACGGCGTTTTCATTTTTCGCCTCCAGAGAGAATTACACCATTATTACTCTCTCCAAATATTTTTTCTGGAATATTCCTTTCTCCAGTTAACGAAACTAGTGCCAATCGGAGAGTTGATGGTTCTTTTCATCTCAAGAAGTTGCGAGGACCACATGAGAAACTTCGCTACTTCTTTATCGCTGTATTTATCATTGTCTCTGAGTAGGGCGACAATGTCGCAGAAGTTGCTGAAGCACTTCTCCCAAGCGCAGTCTGGGTCGCAGATATTCGATTCAAAGACATCCGTGTAGTCTTCAACTATATCTTTCACATATTGTTATTACACTTATTTAAACCCCCGTGCTGCCAAAACCTGCGTCAAGCCTTTCGGATTCGGGAAGATCGCTAGCTTCTTCCCAATTTACTGTGTGGCATTTTTCTATAATTAACTGAGCTATTTTGGAGCCTTTTTCAAAAGTTACTTTATCTGAGGAGAGATTGATTAGGACCACTCCTACCTCACCTCGGTAGCCAGCATCTATTACCCCAGCTAAGACATCTATTCCGAGGCGAACCGCTAGTCCGCTACGGGGGGCTACTCTTCCGTAAAATCCTTCTGGTATGGCTATGGAAATCCCAGTCTTAACAACCTTCCTTTGAAGTGGCTCTAGTTCAACTGGCTCAGCAGAGAAGAGGTCATTGCCCGCGTCACTACTGGTTGCTTGAACTGGTGTGTTTGCCTCGTTGTTTAGTTTCTTGTATTTAATTTTCATTTTAAATGGTAGGCGGTGAGGGATTCGAACCCCCGACAACCTCGGTGTAAACGAGACACTCTACCGCTGAGTTAACCGCCCTTTTTGGTTGGCCCGTAGGGACTCGAACCCTAAACCAACGAATTATGAGTTCGCTGCTCTAACCAATTGAGCTACGGGCCAGTAATTTGCTGGTAGGCAAGCTGGGACTTGAACCCAGAACCTACGGTTTAGAAGACCGTTGCTCTATCCAATTGAGCTACTTGCCCATGAAGTTAATTTTTAGCAACAGGAACTATTTTCATGTCGCCGTGGCTTTCTTCATACTCTTTAACGTAGGACTTGGCGTCTTTGTAATCGCGACCAGTGTAGAGGTGCATAGTTCCAGTTCCACTTTCTAGATGAACTTGATAGTCGTATTTGTTGTTGTTGACGCATCCAGCGCAAATCAATAAACTAGCAGTAATTATTTTTTTCATTTACTTTTTTTCTTTTTCTTTCCCCAGTCTATTGAGTCGTAGTTGTCTTTAAAATTTTGACTATAGCAGTTTCTTGCTTTGTCGCCCTTGCCAGCGCCAGAAGTTTTTTTTTGTTTGCTCTTGCTTTGTTTTTTTTCTGGCATTACTCAATTGCAAGTAGGATTTCGTCGCCCTTTGTAAATAAAATTTTATCTTCTGTAAAGAAGTTTTTTAGGTAATCTTTTACGTCCTTATTGGGTGAGACGAAGTTTGTTATTATGTCTACGTAGAGGTTTTCTGCCGCTTTTGTTCTTTTAGTTTTATTGCACGAGCATCCCTCGTTGATTCCGTTATGATATTTGATTAGCATCTCTGACCAAGGCAGTACTTCAGTAAGCTCTGAGTTCTTCTCCATTAGTCTCACAAGGGATTCTTGATCTAATTTCTTCACCGCTTATTCCTCGTTAATCTTTTTCACAATCAATTGCAATAAAAAATATAAAAATATCGTTGGGTAGTAGACGACTATTCCAATTAGTGGATTGCTTGTTGCTGTAGACTGAACTACACAAAGCCAAAACAGTATGCAGTAAGGACAGGATATTAGTCTAGTAAAGAAGCAATTGTAATTTAACTGAAGAAACTCTGGGTAGTTGACTCCAGTCATCCGAGACTCTCCTTCAAATTCATCAACTTTGAGGAATTTATTTCCTACGACAAGAATCTTGGCGTACTCAATGAAAGCATTAGTCTGAAACCAGACCGTAAGCAATAAGAGGTTCAAGCAAGCAGGTAATACAAAATCATAAGTCCAATTTAAGTAATTTAATTCCATAAAAATCAAAAATATCTAGAGCTTTGCTGTCTCTGTCGTAAACGTCTCCGTAGACTACGTAGGGTATCTCGTGGGCGGCTATCAAGGTGGCGCAGTACGAGCAAGGCAGGAGCGTTACTGCTAGAACCTCGCATTTTTTTCTCTCGACTCCCGCAAGACAATTAACCTCAGCGTGAATCATGTACGGTCTGCGTTCGTCCCTATCTTTCCAGAATGATGGCTCAACATTTTTGCCAGACATTAAGCCATTGTAGCCTAAGCCGAGAACCTCATGATTCCATCCTAACGCGCACGCCCCTACTTTTACATAAGGGTCTTCGCTTCTTTCGCTGGCTGTATTGGCTAGCTTGAGCGCGTACTTTTCCCAAGTCAATCTACCGGATGAATCTTTATCCATTACTCTTCTTATATATGGTGCGCGGGCGACCCGTGCGTGGCTGGGATTTACCTACGACTTCAAGCTCTCCATTCGAAACAGCTTTGTTAATCTTGCTGTGAACTGAAACTCTGGAAATTCTTTCTTTACAGGCTTCGTAAACTTCCTCTGCTGAGAACTTATTCTCTGGCCAGTCAATTACTACTCTCTGCTTTCTCTCTTTAGTTGCTTTATTACTCATAATTTAAGTTAAGAGTAACATACTTTTTAAAGTGGTCAACGTCGATTTTTTGACTTTTTTAAAATTTAAACCTATAGTTCGAGAAATGAATATCTCTGACTGCTCAGATAAGTTACTCGCTTGGTTTAGGGAGAATAAGGCTGTGTTTACTATGAAAAAATCTTCCGAAATTCTTGACCCCATTGTTGAGGATACGGAGGAAAGAGACGCGGTTGTGAGAGGTGCTCTAGACTCCTTGGAGGAATATAAATTAATTAAAAAAGTAACACACGAGAGCAGGGACTTCTGGGTTCTGGAGAAGAGGATAGAGGCTTACAAGCAGACAGTAGAACTAAATGAAACCTTGTGTATGGCTATCTCAAGTGAGATAAATGAATTCTGTGACATGATTGATGATCACTCGGATTACTGCCAATCAACGGAAATAAGAGAAAAGGACATTAAGAATTTACTAATCATGTATTCCCATTTTAAGAATACTTTAGCTAAAAAAGAAAAAGAAGAAGAAGAAGATAAAAATGATATTGACTGACATTAAAAAAACATATACCTTCGGCAATCAAGGAGTCAGAATCTCTTTCATCCCGCCGAGAGTAAACGGTAGGGTTTCCTAAGAATGACCATCGCGGTAGCTGCGCCATCAGCTTCATTCGAAAGGCGGCTTTAATAAAAAAACTGATGGGTAGTTCCCATCGCAATACCCCGGCGTGTTGTGGTTAGTCATTGTAATGAGTTTTTAAGCACAGTTTCTCACCCTATATGGGAGATGACTTCGATGTTATCGATGCGTGTCGGTGATGCTTACACCTTAACAAAAAAAGCCCTAGAAGAAAGTTGGACATGCAAGCCCCCTTCACAGGGGGTTTTGTGTCTAATATTTCCTAAAGAAAGTTCGGACATGCAAACCAGTTAATGATACAAAAATGAGTAGAAAGTTCAAAGGCTCAGTACAGATAGACGAATCCAACCTTAACCACCATATTTGGAGGAACGGGAGGTATTGGTGGATTCACTTCGTGGTTCAGTACGACGACGGCACTACCGAGAGAATCAGAAAGAGCTTGAGGGTCGATGACGAGGAAGAGGCTAGGGTAAAGAGAGACAAGATACTTGAAAAATTAATGAAATACGATTGGTAAACTTAATGATACTTGGGATTACTGGTGTTGCGGGAGCGGGTAAGGATACTTTTTTTAGTATTCTGGAAAAGGTTGCCAGAGCAAACTATGAAGTTAAAAGGTTTAGTTTAGCTGATAAACTGAAAGAAGAATGCAAGGAATACTGCATTAACAAATACGGTATTGACCCAACTAACTGTTCAATTGAAGAAAAAAACAAGATCAGAAACACTCTGGTCGCGCACGCAAAGAGGAAAAGAGAAGAGAGTGATGGCCGCTACTGGATTTCTAGAATAGAAAAAGAAATAAAAGAATTCGATTCGCCCAAAACTATAGCAGTAATAACTGATATAAGATACTGCGACTATCAGTACGATGAACTTTTCTGGCTCAAGAATGAACTAAAAGGAAAGCTTCTATATATCGGGAGATATGAAGTCAATGAGGATAATTTTAAAATATTTTTAAAAGGCGCAAACGAAGAAGAGCTAAGGAATGACCCGCATTTATACATGAACTCCGATTACAAAATCCAGTGGAGGACCGTCAGCGAGGAACTAAAGGAGCCACTCGAAAACTACGTTAAAAATTTTCTACAACAATACGAGAAAGAAATTGACAATAATTAAAAAAGACAATAAAGTTCGTAGCTATGGCAAATAAAGAAAACGAATTAGGCGCTCTCTGGAAAAGAGAGATGAGAAACGACAGCAAGGAAGAATACTATGGTGGAAACATCAAAGTAACAAAAGAACTAGCAAGAAAGTGGGTTGAAGCAGGGGAGCTAAAGCTCACTGTATTCAATAACAAGTACCATACCGAAGGAAGCAACCAACCCTTTCTTCGTATTTATGAGTCCACTCAGCAAAACGGTAGCGGCCAGCAGCAGCGAGCAGCTAAGGCTGTAGAGACTGTCCAAGAGACGGAGGAGTGCGAGGAACTACTGTAGGTTACCTATGGACTTCTCGCTGAACTTCCCAATAAACTCCGTATCGTTCGGGCAAGTTTGTGTATCCCTCTTAAGGGAGATGTACAAGAGGGATATGCATCCTTGCCTGTTCCCTGTCGGTAATGTGGACCTTTCGTCCCAACCGCAGGATAAAGAGTTCTTCGAATGGATTCAATCGTGTATAGACAAGTCGTCAAAGAAGCACGACAGGTCCGCACCAGTAATTAAGCTGTGGCACTTAAATGGATCGCTGGAGTCCTTCAGCGAAAAGCAAATCTTAATTACCTTCCATGAGCTTGATAAGCCCACAGAAACAGAAATAAATATAGCCAAGAACAACCACAGGCTAATATTCACCTCTGACTACTCCAAGGACGTGTTTGCTAAGTCTGGAGTTGAGTCAAGCGTGGTCAAGCTTGGGTTCGACAATGAAAACTTTTACAATACAAATAGAGACTACTTTGTTGATGATAAGATAGTTTTCAATTTAGTTGGTAAGTTCGAGAAACGTAAGCATCACGAGAAAATAATTAGCTCTTGGGTTAAGAAGTTCGGCAATAATAAAAAATACTACTTGAATTGCGCGGTATTCAATACGTTCCTTGATCCAGCGAAGAACTCAGAACTAATTAAAAGGAGCCTAGGCGGAAAAGAATACTTTAACGTCAACATGCTCGGCTTCATGCCTCTGAACACGATGTACAACGACTACCTAAATTGTGGTAATATTGTAGTGGGTATGTCTGGCGGTGAGGGATGGGGCTTACCGGAGTTCCAGTCAGTCTGCTTGGGTAAACACGCGGTCATACTGAACGCTCACTCATACAAGATGTGGGCAAATGAAAACAACTCAGTATTAGTGAACCCCACTAGTAAAATACCAGCGGAAGACGGCATATTCTTCAAGAAAGATTCACCCTTCAATCAAGGTAATATATTCGATTTTAACGAAGACGAATTTATCGCTGCGTGTGAAGAGTCAGTCGAAAGATACAAAAGCAATCCAGTTAACGAAGAGGGAGTAAAACTGAAAGAGGAATTCAGCTACTCCAACACTCTGGACCAAATACTTTCCCACCTTTAATGAACAGGGACCGAAAATATGAGACCAAAGGCTCTCCTACACAGCTTCAAGATAGACGTAATCCTAATCGACTGGGCAGTTAGGTATGAATGGATTTGCAAGTCTTTAGTAGATAAAGGCTACGATATATACAAATTAGACAGTTTAAGCATAGATTGCAACAAATTCGAGAACATAATCTTCCGAAACGTTCAAAGCATCTCTCTAGAAGAAGCAGAAAAACTTCAATTCGACATATGTATATACAACCATTCAACAGTAGATGAAATATTTGATTTTAAAATAAATTCTAATTTAAATTTATTTTTAAAGCCTACAGTGCCAGACCTAAAACAGGCAACTCTTGATGAACTTGGCTTCGGTTCGTACTCTTCAATCACATACGAAAGGCCAGATTTTGAAGACGTAAGTCATGAGAATGTATATAAGTTCTTTCAACAAGACGTGCAGAATTGGGTGGATAAAAACTACTCTAAGTTTTGCAGAGACGTACTAGAGAAAGAAGGAACAATACAAGATACTGACTATTTTCTAATAGTGGGTCAATGCTTCGGTGACGCAGTGCTAACAGATCAAGACTTTGAGTTCACCTACTACTATAAGCTACAGAGCATATGTCGAAGACTCTCGGAAATCTCCAACGACAAAATAATCGTTAAATTGCACCCGTACATGAACGGCAAGGAGAAAGGGGAAGCGGGCGATGATGATTACCTGCTAGAAGATAAGGTAAAATATGAACTTGAAAAAATAAGCCCAAATATCGAAGTTCACACAGGCTTTAGGTCAATACACGACTTCTTACCTAATTGTAAATGTGTAATAGTAGGAAACTCTGGGGCGGGTTTTGAGGCAATGATGTACTCCAAGCCTATTATATCTTTCTGCCAACCAGAATACCATTGGGTAACTTATGACTTAAGAAAAACCTGCGACTTACGCAAAGCCATAGATACAGATTCTTGGTTCGACAAAGAACTTAGTGATAAATTCCTCTACTGGTATATGAGGGAATACTGCTTCTTCAGTCATTCATCAGCTAGGAAAAGGCTCGACGAATTACTTGATTACGAAGATGTGTACGTTAGGATAAAGTAAGATGCCCATCTACGAATTCGAAAACCCAAAGACAGGGGAAATAATTGAAGTAGTTCAATCCATGAAGGATGACCACTCGTATACTGACTCGGACGGAGTGAAGTGGCGCAGGGTATTCTCCTCCCCGAATAGTTCGATAGACACACGAGTAGACGGATCACTCGAAACCTTCATGAGAAAAACTCAAAACAAAAAAGGAACCTTCGGAGACCTCTGGGACGCTTCAAGAGAAGCGAGCGAGGCTAGGACTAAGAACGAAGGGAAAGATGGAGTCAAAGAGAAGCACTTTAAGAACTACTCGGAAAAAAGGAACGGAATGAAGCATCAAAGCGATACAAGTACCTAACACAGTTACACATATTTAAGTTCCTCTTCAACAAAAATCCCCTTGGAGGTTTTTTTTCTTTTCCTTAGTTAAAAAAAGATGTAATCTAATCTACCTATCCTGTAAGATATAATGAGCTCAATTAACGTAAAGAAGAGAAATGGAAGACTCCAACCGCTTAACATAAACAAAATTAACTTATGTGCCGAGAGGTCTTGTGAAGACCTAGATAATGTTTCAGCGAGCGAGGTAGTTCTAGACGCGCACGTACAGCTTTACGATAAAATCACAACAAAAGAAATAGACTCCGCGCTTATTATGAGCGCGAGACAAAAAATCGAGAAAGAACCTAATTACGCATACGTTGCATCAAAGCTACTCCTAGGGACAATTCATAAAGAAGTCTTCAGAGAAAGTAGAAATGCGGAAAATTTCAAGGAGCAATACAGGGTAAGCTTCGTGTCAAACCTCAAGAAGCTAGTTAAGGAGGACATAATTTCTGAGGAACTCTTAAACTTTGACCTCAAGCGGCTTTCTGAAGCGATAGACCCCAGTAGAGACCTAATGTTCAAATACTTAGGCTTGCAGACAATTTACGATAGATACCTTCACTGCATTGATGAAGTCAGAGTAGAAACGCCCCAAGCGTTCTGGATGAGAGTAGCAATGGGTCTAGCAATAAATGAGGAAAACAAAAATGAAAAAGCTATCGAATTCTACGATGTACTTTCTACTTTTCGCCTCTGCTGTTCTACTCCTACTCTTTTCAACAGCGGCAGCACTCATAGTCAGCTTTCTAGCTGCTACCTTAATACTTTTGATGACTCCATTGATGGTATTTTTGAGGGTCTCTGGCAGGAAGCCAGAAAAAGTAAGTTCGCTGGAGGTCTGGGTTTCGATGTTAGCAACTTTAGGGCTTCTAATTCTTACGTTAAAGGTACTAACGGAAAATCTTCTGGCTTAATTCCTTGGTTAAAGATTTACAATGACACACTCATTGCAGTCGATCAAGGTGGAAAAAGACCGGGTGCTGGATGCGCCTACCTTGAGCCTTGGCATTTAGATATCGAAGACTTCCTAGACCTCAAGAAGAACACTGGCGATGAAAGAAGAAGGTGTCACGACATGAACACCGCCAACTGGATACCAGACCTTTTTATTAGAAAAATTCAAACGGATGAAGACTGGTACTTGTTTTCCCCGTCCGATACCAGAGACCTACACGAATGTTTCGGCCCAGAATTTGATAAGAGGTACAAGAAGTACTGCAAGATGGCAGACAAAGGAGAATTAAATAATTTTAAAAAAATAAAAGCAAAAGAACTCTGGAAGAAAATGCTAAGAGCTCTATTCGAAACAGGTCACCCTTGGATGACATTCAAAGACAATGCTAACTTTCGATACTCAAACATTCACGAAGGCATCGTTCATAGCTCTAATTTATGCACTGAAATCTTTTTGCATACGAAGCCATCGCTGTTCAACGAGGGAGAGAAGTCCGAAGTAGGAGAAACAGCAGTCTGCAATCTAAGCTCAGTAAATCTAAAGCAACACCTAAAAGAAAACGGAACGTTAGATTTTAAGCTCCTCGCTAAGACCATCAAAACCCAAATGAGGATGCTCGACAACGTAATCGATCTAAATTTCTACCCAACCAAGGAAGCAGAAAACTCCAACTTAAAACACAGACCAGTTGGCGCTGGCAGCATGGGTTGGGCTGACGTATTCCACTCCTACCAAGTAAACTTTTCTTCAGACGAGGCCGTTAAATTTTCAGATGAGTTGTACGAATTTATTTCGTATCATTGCATTCTGAACTCCAGCAAGTTAGCTAAAGAGAGAGGAACTTATCCGACCTATGAAGGATCACTGTGGAGTCAGAACACTTTACCAATTGATACATACAAAAGCCTTATGGACTACCTCGGTGAAAAGCCAATTATTCACAGAGGCAAAAAGTTCTGCCCAGAACTAGACTGGAAAACCGTAAGAGATTCCATTTTAGATTCTGGAATGAGAAACAGTAACACAATGGCAATAGCACCGACCGCCACTATCTCATACATTCAAGGATGCTCCCCATGCATCGAGCCAGACTTTTCAGTACTCTTCGTTTACGAGAATAAAAGTGGAAACCTTACGATAGTAAACGAATGGTTCATTAAAGAATGTAAGGAAAGAGGAATCTGGAACCAATCCATGGTAGAAGCCATAAAGTCAGTCGATGGAGACTTATCAATGCTTAACGGTGAAATCCCAGAAGACCTCAAGGAGCGGTACTGCACGGCCTTCAACCACGATCAGTTTAAGTTAGTTGACTTAGCTGCGGCTAAGCAGAAATGGATCGATATGGGACAGTCTTTAAACTTATTTAATAAAGAAACATCTTTAAAATATTTGAACGATCTCTACATCCATGCGAGAAATAGAGGATTAAAGAGTACCTATTACTTAAGAAACAAATCGGCAAGTAAAATTGAAAAGTCTAGCAATACACAAATGGCGGACCAAGTAGAAAGCAAACACGAAGCCCTAAGCGGTCAAGCTGCCTGTAGCATATTAGACCCAACATGCGAAAGCTGCCAATAAGGAACTAAAACACAGAATCAACACGGAAGTAACACGAATGAAAAGCGGATTATTACTAGAAGAGAATACGACTGGAGTAAATCAAATACTACCCCACAAACATGAATTTGCTTGGGACTTGTTTCTTAAGGGCGTAGCTAATAGCTGGTCGCCAGCAGAAATAAATATGTCTAATGACATTGAACAATGGAAAGACGGAAGCCTCTCAAAAGATGAAAAATTACTCGTTAAAAGATGCCTTGGCTTTTTTGCTGGAAGTGAGTCCTTGGTTGGCAATAATTTACT
>Ga0114933_10005698_pt1 | contig 11239 bp, 7 predicted proteins | sample 4SBtaG_FD_89691 | JGI IMG/M metagenome (GOLD analysis project Ga0114933, IMG submission 89691) | Deep subsurface microbial communities from Kolumbo volcano to uncover new lineages of life (NeLLi) - 4SBTROV12_W25 metaG | ecosystem: Environmental > Aquatic > Marine > Volcanic | place: Kolumbo... | reverse complement strand
TCAACTACCTCAACTTGCAAGTCTCTGTCTCGAACATAATTTCTTAATTCTGCGATGAATGCATGAACGTGGTCAATTACAGGAGGAGCCTCAACTAGCGTGTTCACGCAGGTCACGAAGACCTTCTTGCGGTTACGTACCGGTGGAGGTAGCATCTCCATGGTTTCTAGTAACAACATAGTCAGAGCAGTGCTATCTTTACCACCTGAAAGACCAACCACCCAAGGGATGTCTCCGGTCTCCTGATAGAGTGCTGCTAGGTCAACCACGCCCTCAACTTCAAGCGACAGCATTTAAGCATCTTTATTTGAAATATATGAAAATCAATCAAAGGGTTCATTATTACCCCTACAATTCGTAGTTCATGACTCGCAACTTACCAAGTGTCATTGAATGGGAACCGATGTACACCCCACATACCCACAATTTGATCAAGGATTTCTACATCCCAGTCCTTTCAAACACGATTATTGCCAACAGAAGTATTGGATACTTTCGTTCATCAGCACTCACTGCAGCTAGTGTTGGTTATGAAAAATTTTGTGACCATCCCGATGCAAAGATGCGATTGATTGTAGGCCTAGAATTTACTAAAGCTGACCATGACCGAATTCTCTTTTCAGATGATCCTGAAAAAGTTGAAGAAGGCATACGGGAAATGATTGAAACTGAACTGACGAAAGACATGCCAGATTTTGAGAAAAGTCGTTTGGCCGGCCTAAGTTGGATGCTCAACAACGAGAAGATGGAGATTAAATTCGGAGTCATGCTAGACCAAGAAACAAAGAAGCCTCTCCAGTGGGAAGAAGGGAAATGGCACCATAAAATTACCACCTTCACAGATGAATCTAACAATTCAGTTTCGATTAATGGTTCAATCAATGAATCTGCACAAGCTTGGAAACGAAATGGAGATTCATTCTCCACTTCACTCTCTTGGCTGGATGGGTGGACTGCAAAAACTGTCAACGCTAACAATAACTTGTTTGAAGAAATTTGGAGAACAGATGGATGGAACCGCCATCTGAATGTTGGTATTTTCTCAATTTCAGATTTACCCGAAAAATGGAAACGGTATGTGTCGCCAACACACCCGAAAGAAACAATGGAATGGCCCGACTTTGACGATGATGAGTTTGAATTCACAACACCTTCCGAACATGAAAGTGATGAAGACCCTCGTTGGATCCATCAGAAAGAAGCTGTTCATTTGTTTCTTGCAGACCGAAAATCATCTCAAAAAAAGGCACCAATGGCCGCCGGGAAACAAGGGATTCTTTGTATGGCAACCGGGACTGGGAAAACACGTACTGCATTGAAAATTGTCAAGAAAATGATGGAGGGCGATGAGATTGACAAAGTCATCATCACCACGCACAAAGTCGACCTGTTAGATCAATGGGGGCTTGAGTTAAAAGATCCAAAACGAGGTTTGCTAAATCTGATCGAAATGGACTATGTCGGTTATGGTAGTACCAAGCAATGGCCAAGATTCCTGCACTCTAGTTCAGGTCGTATGAGCTTATTGATTGGCCGAGATGGGTTTCAAGAAATGTTGAAAGTGGCGAGAACGGATCAGTTTTCAAGAACTCTTCTGATCGTTGACGAATGCCACAATTTCAGAGGCGAAAAGGGGAGGAAAGAACTCGATGGTCAATACCAGAAAATACCATACAGGCTAGGTTTAAGTGCCACTCCTGCAAACGAATATAGTGAAGAGGCATCACAATTCCTATACGATGAAATCGGACCAGTTTTCTTCAACTTCGATTTACTAGATGCCATTAAAAATGGTATCTTGTGTCCCTTCGAATACCATGGAGAATCCTACTCACCAACGGCCAAAGAGATTGAAAAAGTAAAGCAGGTCAAACGAAAATATGAGGGTGCTAAGAAGCACAGCCCTGGGAAGTCATCGATCATTCATCAACAAATGCTGATTGCAATGGCAGCCGTGTTCAAGAGTTCTGAAGGGAAATTACCAATTCTTGGCGGATTCTTACAAGACCATACGATCTTGAAACGTTGTATTATCTTTGGCCCGAAGAAAAAATATAACGAGCAAATCAAGGATCGGTTGAACAAAATGCAAGCAGACATGGGTGTACGGTGGACAGCATACTATGGCGAAACAGACAGTTCACAATTGGACTTGTATCGAGATGGGAAAGTCGAGGTTCTATTGACTTGTAAAGCAATTGCAGAAGGCATTGATCTTGAAGTCACGAACATCATTCTGTTGGCCTCAGATGGTACCAAACTGGAAACCATTCAACGAATTGGTCGTGCATTGAGGACTCACGGGGACGATCAAAAGGTTGCCCGAGTATACGACTTTCTTCGGGACAATGCAGATGTATCGGCAGATACCAAAAGATCTGAATGGCTCAGTGAATTGAGTAGCGATGGGTTAAAAGAGCGACAGAATAACGTGAAAAGTGATGGGGCATGAATATGCAACTTGATGATGTTGTCAAAAAGGCTGTAGAAGCACATTGTAAAGAAAGGAAATATTCCCCGAAATTGACCAAGTTGATGATCGATTTAACTAAGAAATATAGATCAGAGGGAAATCTTAGTTCTGGCGACCTAGGGAGTTATCTAAAACGGATCGAGAAGGCATTGAAGAAAGAAAAGAAGGGGGCTTGAAATTGGCACTCAACTGTAAAATTACTGGGATGAATTGGAAATGGATCATCAATTTTGAAGACATTCATTGGAAAGCAAATCAATCTTCAAAAAAGATTCATGCTGAAACGATTTTGGCACGGAATGGAACTGGTAAAACAACTACTCTGCTACTATTACAACACCTCTTTGCAAACGAAGAATTATCCGAAGATTTGCTTGAACGCGTGAAATATCGGGGACTGTTGAGTACGAAGGAAATTAAGAAAATCGATGGTGTTCCGGAATTCTCTGTTGATATAAAAATAGGTACAAAAACATGGACACTGGGGTATAAATTCGATAATAAATTCTCAACTGCCACAATCTTCACACAGGCGCCCGAGGGGTATTACGACAGTTATGAGATGCATGCAGAATTTTCAACGGCGTTTGAGAACAACCATGAATTGACGAAATTGTTATTTTTCGATACACAGGGTGCTGGATCTGATGGCCGTAGAATGAATAAAAAAACAATTGATGAGACAATGAAAATATTAGCCAATATCAAGGTTCTTGATCACGCGCGCGAGACATACATTCCTGACTTCATAGAAGCAGAGAGAAAGAAATCGGACAAAAAGGGCAGCGAAACCGAAAAAAAACTTGCAGAACAAGCTATGAAACGGTGCAAAAGCACCATCAAACAATTGAATGAGAAACTCAAGAAAGCAGAAGAAGACTTGGGTAGTAAACGGGAACAATTGGATAAAGTAAAAGAGAATATCAAGGGGGCTCATGACAACTCTAAATTTCGCGACGCGTTCAAAGAAACCGAACTTCTTCTCTTAAAGGCACGAAATAAAGTCAAGGGGACAACAAAAGAATTGCTCAACGCTTTGATGGATCCTGCAAATCTTTCTTCGAAGTTATGGAGACCAGTGCAAGATTATTACCAGCAATTATCAAAATCAAGAATTCCTACGGCGATTGCAAGTGAGTACCTCAGTTCGGTTTTGTATGAAGGTGAATGTATTTGTGGAAATGAGATTCATGGAAAAGAAGAAAAGAATATCAAAGAAAGAATGAACAAATCTATGGGGCTAGCGATTCTATCTGAAGTGTATATCATGAAAGATAAGGTCAAGGATTCAAAGGTCACCAGCGATATTTCTCTACTCGGATCACGTTTAGAAACTGAGAGGACGGCAAGAGACAAATTGGAGACGAAACTGGCCCGCCTTGAGGGACAATTGGGTAAGAAGGAGCGCAAGACATTAGATGAATTAGGAAAGAGTCAACAACGACTTGAGGATTTAATTTCTGAATTGGAAGATAATATCGAGATGTACTCTTGTAACGCAATGGGTAAAATTCGAAGCAATAAGAAAGTATGGCTTGAACGGTCAATGACCATTGGTGGAGATACTGCTTCTAAACCGGAATATATTGGCGAATGTAAGAACATCTACTGGTTGAAGCAAATCAAAAACAATTTGGATAAAAAGCTCTCATCTATTGCAGGTATCGAAGACTTATCCAACGCGGGCGAAGCGATCACTGATGTTTTTGAGGCCGTCGAAATAGAAGTATTGGCCCACATACAAAATCAAGTGATTACTGAAAGCACGAAACATTTGGCGAAATACAACATGCAAAATGAACTCCGTATTCATTCTCTGTCGAATGGACTCGCTTGTGTGGACGCTAATGGCAATGTCCAGAAAGGTTTCAGCACTGGAGAGGAACTAGCAATTGTCTTCAGCTTCATCAGTGCACTTTCGAAGGTGACTGAGTTGTCGGTTCCAATGATTGTTGACAACCCAACTAAAGGTGCAGATCCTTCTAAACTTAGAGGAATACAAGACTCATTACAGGGATTCAATCACCAACTTATTTTATTCATTTATGCAACTGAGAGAAATACTTTGCCTTCATATTTCAACAAAAAAAATGTCAACCCTTGCACCTTAATGCGAGAGAATGAAAAAATGGATGGGACGGATGGTAAGAAACGAGGGCGTTACAAGATCAATTATGATTGGAAGACGTTTGATAATTACCACCCACCTACAAAGGAAGGTGTTTGATTGGCGAAAAAGAAAGCTGTGACGGAGGAGGGTAAGAATGCGGAGCAATCAGGTTATTTCCGATTTTGTGATGGCGCAAAATCGTTTGTCGCAAACATCAATAAGAATCCTGGATCTGAGAAAATTGGTCCTGAAATCAATTTCTATTGGCTATGTGCTCAACTTGGATTGATTGCGTATAGTGATGATGATACAAAGCCAAAGCCACCTAGTACAGGAACTGGAAATGAAATGATCGATGAATTTGCAGGAGAGACGAGACACCATCAAATTCTTATTCGAGCATTTTTGATGTATCGATATCTAAGCGGAATGAATTTCGGAATTGATGAATTAGAAGAAGACAGTGCTGAAGATATTGAGATATTGATGGATGGATTTTTGCAGACTACTGGCAGCCATCTCAAAAATCATGGCATGAAAGAATTGGATATTTTCGCCCAAAAAGGATGGGATTTGTTGGAAGATAGGGGACTGAACCATATCAATGATCTTGAGACTTTTCTAGTATCTTATGTAGAATTACTTGGAACATATTGCTAATAGGCATAGTATTACTTGGTGATAAAAATGAGGTTATCAAAGTATTCATATGATGAAATAATCACATTAGCAAGGCAAAACCCAGGTTTCGGTTTTAGAGAAATGGTCAAAATTTTATATCCCACAAAACATGGTAGTGGAGCAAACAATACAATAATCCAAATCTTCAATGAACATAAGGAAGAATATGATGAAGATTTGTATTCATTAGTACAAAATCCAAAACATATTCTTGTAAACAAAAAAGAATTCATTGAACATGGTTACAATACCATGGAATGGGCATATTTATTAGACCAAAAAACCACTGTTTGGGATGAGAAACTTGAAGTTTTCAAATGTGAAATTAATGTTACCACAAAGGAATTCAACTGGGGTGAAGTAATACCTGAACACAAAAGAAGTTCGCATTTGCACCGAGGATTTAAACCAGAATATAATATTAGAAAAGTTAATTATAATTATCGAAAAATTTGGGAAATGCACTCGGATGGATATAGCTTTGGTGAAATACATAGAGAATTAGAAATTAATAGAGTAATGGTGGGGAAAATTGTCAAACAATTGGAATCTTGTAATGAGCATGAAATATTAAATGATTGGTTTGAGGTAATGGAAATAGTAAATTGGTTCAATTCTGATCGCGGCCATGAATCTCATGCCGATTCAATTAAAGATGAAGTGATTATTTTTATGAGAACTGAGATCCCTGAATTGAAAAAATATTTAGAGGACCCTGTATCTAATAATAAACCTGATTTGAAAGAGTTGCTTTCTATTTATAATGAAATTTCTGAAATGGCATTAGAAACTGGAAATAATCAGATTGAAATGACTTCACAATCAGAAATCATCAAAATAGAAGATGTATTGCCATTACCTGAATTTCTTCCTGCTGACTTTCCCACAAGCGGAACAGTTACTATTTCTCATAAAAGATCTATTTCTGATGACAACCCTGAAGGGCTCGAAGAATTTTTCGTTTCCACTCAAGCTCTTCTTTACCTATCCAAACAAATGGAAAAGGGTAAAATTAAATTTGATCGTGATGAAAATAACAACTATCTAATTAGATATCTAGATTAATAGTTCAATAACGATTATTGTGCAATTCATTGTATACTCTAGAACCGTTAACTGGCCCAATAGCTTTCTTTAAGTCGTCCTCACTAGCAACCATAAGCAATCTATGTAGGGCATTATCTAACTGTTCGATTGGAATATGCTTCAATACACCATCATAGACATCACTATCTATATTTTCAATTACTGGGTCTTCTTTCCTCCATGCCCACTCCTCATCTTTAGGCCAATGTTCCACTACCTCGGAGTTGATATCGCAACCCCAACCTCTACGACCTAAATTTAGTGCTGCACGTGCTGTTGAAAATGAGCCTGAAAAAGGATCACCCACCCAATCACCAGGTTTAGTTGAACATAGAATAATTCTTCTAAGTAATTCAAATGGAATTTGATTCTCGTAACCCCTATATTCATGACTTATGTTCTTTACTTGAGGGATTTCCCACCAGTCATATAATGCAACACCCATTATTCCTTCCGCTACTTTTTCCTTTACTACTTTCACAGATGGATTCTTAAATCGTTGAGTTACAGCGCGTGAATCAAAATGTGGGTTCCCCTTAGTTAACCATAAAATCGCTCTCTTTGCAGTGGTCCATTGATTTGGTGAGTGTCCTGTATTTGTGGGATAAACCCATGAAATCCATTGTTTGAATGACCATTTCTTGGTAATTTGACTCCAATGTTGAGCTATTACATCAGGATAATGAATTATGAAAAGATGAGCGTCATCATCGGCAATATCCCAACAACAATCAAAAGTATCCTCAAGTAATTTGGCATACGATTCTGCGCCAAGAGAATCATTTACTCCACCATACTTTTTCCCCAAATTATACGGCGGGTCTGTGATTATCAACTTTGTTTTCTGAAAGTCTTTGAATACCTCAATGCTGGAATCAGAACAATGTGTTAAAGACGACTCTCGGAACTCACCAACTAGAGGTTCCTCGGGGTAAGATTTGGCATCATCGATCATACTAGGTTTGACGCCCATGTGCTAGCCACCAATATGTCAAATATTAGATCTTCTCTAATTGTTGAACACTAAACTATTGTTCCTCTTCTTCAGGAATGATATCCTTGTGTTTCAACAACTCTTCATCATCGGTGTAGAAATCTTCGGGGAAATTGTAGCCTGATAATTTCGATGAAATTGTGGGCATGATTTTTTGTCTTTTTCTTTCAACCTTTACTTGCTTTTTACCAATGTCCTTCTTTTCACTTTCCTCCCAAGCATTGTGTTTTAAAGCTGATCTCTTTTGGGTATTAAATCTGCAAATTTCCTCATTTTCAAGTTCAAATTTTTTCCTTTGAATGAATTCTTCAGAATGTTCAGAGATAAAACCCTTATATTCAGGCATCACAAGTTTAGATGGGGGTTTGTCACAATCGCATGGAAGTTGCCATCGTTTAACAGCCCATCTAGCCATCCTTTCTTGTCTTTCTTTGATGGCATCTAAACTCCATTCTTTGTAATCAAACGCAACTTCTTCGACGGCCCACCAATCATCAATACTAGGATCTTGATACATTTTCCACTTTTCTTTTCCTCTATCCCCTGTAGCGTATCTTCTGTAGGGGTTGTTGTCATACGCACTGTTTGCGGCTTGTTTAGCCATAACTAAATTGCCAAGACGGTTTAGGTATTTAGTGAACATCAATTCTCGTTCGTTAGGATTGTCACCTTCAATAGGATGGAAGCCAACGCGATCTCCTACATCCCAATAGATTTCTTTGTCATCCTCAATGTTCTTTTTCCAACCACTTATAGGCATAATGTGTTCCTTAGCAAAATATTCGCCGTTACCCTCGCTTTTAATCCATGATTTCGCTTCACTTCCGCTAGTAAGTAACATATCGGTTTGGAGCCTTACTTCCCAATGGAAAAGGAAATATCTAGACCACGGACGTGTGTAGCCCTTTTGATCATCCTTAATTGTTTGATACAATTCTGTTAGAGAGCAACTATCTGTCTCCACCAAAACAAAATCACATAATTTATCCAATATTAGTTTCGCTAAATCGCCTTCTTTATTTTTAAGATTGCTATTATCAAATATTTGGTCAAATACTATTTTTGCTATTTCAGCAATATTGGATTTCCCATGAGCAGTTGTCTTTCCCCTCACATGATAAACCCTGAAAAGGGTCCGCTCGATATAAGACAAAATGGTAATGAATTCCTTGAAGGCTTTCCATCTTAGTATATTGTTGGTCTTTTTCTTTTTTTCTTCATCTGTTTGCACTTTGTCCTGTAAATTACAATAAGTCGCCAGAATCAATGTGGAAAATATTGCCCCCCTATCTAATCTCAAGGTGATATCAGACAAGAGACCAAGCGCGTGCCCATAATCGTCAATCCAGGATGCTTGTTCCTTAGATGTTGGACTAACAAGTTGTAATGACTCAAAGCGAGCTGCCAAGGGGCTATCATCGACTGCACCCCTTTCGAAAATTTCGCACATTCCAAAAGCCATATATGTAAAAGCCATTTTAAATTTATGTAAGTCTCTATCCAATTCTCGAAGTATTTTTGATGGTTTTGGAGGCAATTTTATGGTATTCAATGGCTTGAATTCTTCTCTGAATTTATTGTATTTATCTCCCCACTCTATCCATCCAAGTGCGCAGGTCAATGAATGGACCAAAAGTTCTTTTTCGTCAGAGGCGCGATTAAGATAATGATTATCAAGGTCACATATCGAATCGAACCATACACTAGGAAAATCACCCTTCACAATAGACTCAGGATTAGTCTCCAACATGTCGATGAAATTTTTCACTTTGTCCAATTCTGATACATCGTAACCTCTATTGTTTCTTACTTCAAATTTAATATGTGGGTTAGCATCGGAGATAATTAAGACAGATTCAGATTTTGAGTAGAAATACTCAACGAAATCACCATATTCATCGGAATTCAAATATGTGATACATGAATAAATGGTGTTGAATGCTTCAATTAAACGCCTCTCCGCCGACATTGTTGTTGCGGCGGTATATTTTGGGCCATCTCGAAGGATGCCGGATAGGGCATTTTGTAATTCATTCTCTTGTAGATTCAATGCGAAAATATCGGTTATTATTCCCCCATTAACTTTACCGCTTCCTGTCCTAAAATACCATTTTAACAACTCCTTGAGACTAGTACTTTTTCCTTTTGATTTTTCATAATGGGCTATTGCCGACCATGTCAATAAAAATGTAGTAAGCCGTTGTTGTCCGTCTGAAACTTCTAGAACATCAAAATCACCACTTACTTTCCCGTCAGGAGCCCATTCAAAATTACCAATAACCCTCGCTTCGATAGAACCAAATGAATGATAAGATTTTGTTTGAATTGCAAATTCTATGTCCTCAATAAATTCTGATATTTGCGTTTCTCCCCAAGCGTAAGCGCGCTGATAACGAGGGATGTAAAAGGTACGCGATTCACTAAGAACTTCAGCGACATAGAATGCATTGTATTTCCCGGGCGCCTTTTTCGCTAGATGCCCACTTGGAAATGTTGAAATCGTTTTTTTCACTGCCAATAAAATACCTCCATCATTCGAGATTAAATGAGATTGCCGCATCATCTATTGAGAATGAATCGACATCTTCTGGCCCATCACCTTGGTTGAGAGTCGCCGCATCTGCTCTAGTCTCACTTTGCACATGCGCCCAATCATCTGGGTTCAGTTCGGGATTGCCTTCACTAAGCCAAACGGTCAGTTCTATGGTAGCATCAACATCTAAATCCAAGTCCTTCCGCTTCTGCTGAACTCGACGAATTATATCTCTTGCAAGCCCCTTTGAAAGTAATTCAGGTGTGGTAGCCATATCGAGCACCAGCGTCACATCAATTGCATCATCACCCTCACCAAACGAGATAGTTTTGGCAGCGAAGCCGTCTTTCTCAACCCGCTTGACCTCAACATCTTCTTCGGTAATTTCAAATCCTTCAATCGTGCAACTGCCAGCCTGTATCTCAGCCCAAATCTGTTCGGAATCGGCTTCTCCAAGAGCTGCCTTAACCTTAGGCAAGTCTGCTCGACACTTAGCCCCAAGCGCACGCCAGTTTGGCACTACCTCAATTCTCTGGAATCTCTCCAAATCATTCTCAGTAGTTAGCGACTCAACATTCAACTCGTCAGCTAGAATTTCATGGAACTCGGAAATATCAGGTCCACCAACAAGCCAACCTGCTTGACATGGTAATCTCTGTCTGCGGTCTGCCTCAACTCTAACTCTTCTACCAGCCTCAGCCAATGCTCTAGTCAACGCCATTCTCTCTTCAAGAGGTGGATTTCGTGACGGTAAATCGCGGCCAGTATCTACTGCCGCCGGTAAATTCCCAGGAGTTCCAAGAGGCCAATCAGCAAGGTGAACTGAAACTCCAGTCAAATTTGTGTAAATATCATCAACCATGTATGGTGCTATCGGAGCCATCAATTTGCATACAGTTGTCAACACTTCATGTAATGTATGCTGGCAGGCTAATTTGTCAGCCGACTCTGCATCATCCCAAAGCCTGCGCCGGCTTCTTCGGACATACCAGTTAGACAAATCATTGACGACAAAGTCCTCCAAATCTCGCCCTGCCTTGTGGAAATCCCAACTCTCAAATTGGTCGTGGTAATCCTGTGCTACACTAGCCAAACGTGAGAGTAACCACTGGTCCAATGGGGCTCTCCCTTCTACTGGACTTTCCGAGCCACTCTCTGGATTGAATCCATCAAGCGCCGCATAGTTAGCATGGAACTTGTAGACATTCCACAATGTCAGGAACATTTTCGCGTAAGTTTCTCTTACTCCGTTAGGATCAAATTTCAGTGGATTCCACGGCGCACCAGCAGTCACCATGTACCATCGTGTTGCATCCGCCCCTTCGCGGTTGAAATGGTCCCACGGGTCTACAATATTGCCTT
>Ga0114933_10005697_pt1 | contig 11240 bp, 10 predicted proteins | sample 4SBtaG_FD_89691 | JGI IMG/M metagenome (GOLD analysis project Ga0114933, IMG submission 89691) | Deep subsurface microbial communities from Kolumbo volcano to uncover new lineages of life (NeLLi) - 4SBTROV12_W25 metaG | ecosystem: Environmental > Aquatic > Marine > Volcanic | place: Kolumbo... | reverse complement strand
GGAAATGTGGAAATTTGATGCGGGTCTTGTACTTGGAAATTATCAATCTGATACTGGTTGGGGTGGAGTTCTTGGAGAACCAACTAGTGAACAGTTGAATATTTGGGAAGCAACACTAGCAGGCTTTGATGCTGGTCTTTCAAAGGTAAAAGCAGGTGTTTTAGGTTCGGAAATATATAGAGCATTGCTCGAAGGCACACAAGAAGGGGGTCTTCCAGAACATAATGGAAATTTTGCAGGTCATGCGATTGGTTTAGAACAAAGAGAAGTACCCTATGTTCTTTCTGATCCTTCTCCAACAAATAGTCCCTTTCTACCTTCTTCAAGTGATTTCCCATTAGAGGAAGGAACGACTATTTGTATTGAGAATCCCTGTCAGGTTTTTGGAGTAGGTGGAACACAGATTGAAAAGACTGTTGTAGTTACGAAAGATGGGTATGATTTTATATATCCTCAAGAAAGAAAACTTTGGGTTGTTTGAAATTTATTAATTACACTCAGAAATAAGGGAAAAATATGTGCGCAGTACAATTTATTGATCTTAGTACTCCAATGATGAATGGTTCTTACGAGCCGCGTCCACCAGAAATAACTTATATGGATCATAAGGAATTTGGAGCTAATTCCGCAAAAAAATGGGGTGTAGATATAGAAGATATTCATGACGGCGTTGGTGGAGCTGCCGAAATGGTGACTGTTTCTACACATTCTGCAACTCATATGGATGCACCATGGCATTATGGACCTACAGTCGCAGGAGAAGTTTCAAGGAAAGTAGATCAAATCCCACTCGAATGGTGTTATGGAGATGGAGTCGTATTAGATTTGCGTCATAAAAATACTGGAGATTGGATAACTGCAAATGATATAGAGTCCTGTTTAAATAAAATAGAATATGAAGTTAAAGAAGGAGATATTATTCTTCTTTGGACTGGTACTGATGAAAAAAGGGATGATCCAAATTATTCTGAGCTTCATCCAGGAATGAGTATTGAATCTACAGAATATTTACTCGATCGTGGTGTAAGAGTAATTTGCATTGATGCATTTGGTTTTGATAGACCTTTTAGCAATCAAATTCCTGAATTCAAAGCTGGCAAAAAGGGCTCGTTGATGCCATGTCATCATATTTTAGGAAGACAACGTGAGTATTTTCAAATAGAGCAGGTAGCAAATATTGGTTCTATTCCAAAACCTCATGGATTTAAACTCTCCTGTTTCCCAATTAATATTAAAGATGCTAGCGGTGCTTGGGTGAGGCCAGTTGCGATTATTGAAGATTGATTTTTATAGAATTTTTTATCTCTTAAGGAGGAGCGATTATGGGTAAGTATTTTTTTAAATTATTTCTTATATTATGTTTGTTAGTTCTTCTTGCGCCAACCAATAAGACTTTTGCGGCTAAAAAACTATCCAACATCAAAGTAACAATGGCAAATCCACTTTTTAATCCCGGATTAGCATTTCTCTGGGTCAGTAATTTTCTTGGATATTATCAAGAAGAGGGTGTAGATGCTCAATTTGTTGCAGCACAAGGTGGAGCTCAGGCAATGGGTTGGGTGCTAGCTGGACGAACTCATGTGGGATTACCTAGACCTATTCCTATTTTATTTAAAGCAGCTAGAGGAAAAAAATGGCCACCAGTTACTGGTGTTTATATATTAAATAGAGATGCTATTTATGGTGAGGCAGTTGCTGTTCCGCCAAATAGTTCAATAAAATCTGTTTGTGATTTACAGGGTAAGAGAGTTGGATTAATGAGTTCAAGAGATGCTGGTCAAATTTTTATCAAAAAAGCACTCGAGACTTGTGGTATTCCAGCAGCAAAGCAAAATGTTATATTTCTCCCTGTAGGAGCAGGATCAAAAGCAGCTACAGCTATGAAACTTGGAAGAATCGATGCTTGGGCTAGTGTTGATGTGCAATATACTCTTACACAAGCTGCAGGTTTTAAATTAAGATTTGTTCCTTATCAAGAAAGTTGGACCAAGAATTTGTTTGGAAATGTGGTATGGCTTAATACAAAATATCTTAAAAAGAATAGGAAAACTGCAGTTGGATTTCTAAAAGGTTTGGCAAAAGGCAGTCTCTTCTTCTACACAAATCCAGAGGCAGCATTAAAAATACACTGGGTTCTTTATCCAGAGTCAGTACCCAAAGGTATGAGTCGTAAAAAAGCGTCAGAAAAATTTATTAAAGTACTTCATGCACGTGCTCCTAAATTAATGGTAGATGATGAAAAAGATAAACGATTTGGTGCACATCATGCTGGAGAATGGTCCGAATATGTCAAATTTGTTGGTTTAGATAAAAAATTATCTGATTCACAAGTAAAACGTTTGTGGACTAATGATCTTATTGCAGAAGTTAATAATTTTGACAAAGAAGAAGTAATTAGAAGAGCGAAAAATTTTAATATAGATAAAGAGTTGAAAAAATATAGAGCTCTTTTGAAAAAATATAATCAATAGAAAAATATGAAGAATAATCATCAAAATTTAGAAACTAATTCCTCGGATTCAGGAAAAGGATCCGAGGAATTACGTACGTCTAGTTTATCTGCAGTGCTTTACGAAAAAAGAAATTTTTGGTTATTTCCTGTGTCTTTCGTATTATTGCTTTTGTTTTGGCATTTTATAGTTGTCTTCTTCGATGTTGATGATTTTATCTTTCCTGCGCCTATTGATGTAGGTAAATCTTTGCTGAGAGGGCTCTTTTTCATAGAAACAGGAGATTCTGTTGGTGCAGGAGATTTTACGAGTGTAATGCAAAATAGTTTTTATCTTCATATTAGCCACACACTTTTTGAAGCAGTACTGGGTTTTTTCTTAGGGAGTTTTATAGGTCTTGGTCTTGGGTTGGTTTTTATGCAGTCTAGATGGGTAGAGGCCATTATTATGCCATATGTTGTAGCTTTCCAGACTTTGCCTAAACTTGCTATTGCCCCATTATTTATTATCTGGTTCGGATATGAAATTGAATCTAAGATTTTTCTGGCAGGATTAGTTGCCTTCTTTCCCCTCCTTGTAAATACCATGGTTGGTTTAAGATCTGCAGATCAAGATCAGTTAGATTTGCTTCGTTCCCTATCAGCTTCAAGGTGGACTACCTTTAGAAAATTACAATTCCCAAATGCGCTACCTTTTATTTTTGCAGGATTTGAGATAGCAGTTGTTTTTAGTTTACTAGGGGCCCTATTAGGAGAGTTTGTAGGTGCAGGTATGTGTATGTGGGGTGGAAAAGGACAATGCGGATTAGGAGTCCTTTTGATGCAAATGAGCTTTGCTGCGGATACCACGGGAACCTTTGCTATTTTGGTACTTCTGTCAATGATAGGTTTAGCAATGCATAAAACGGTTCATTTTGTAAAGAAAAGAGTTCTTTTTTGGGCACCAGAAACAGAACAAACGACAGGAACTTAATTTTTAAAACTTAAAATTGAAGTTTAAAAATGTCTTATATTTCCGTAAAAAATTTAGAGAAGGAATACATCACCTCAACAGGTGAAATTGTACATGCTCTATCTGATATAAACTTGGATATTTCTGAAGGGGAGTTTGTCTCTGTTGTTGGTCCTAGTGGATGTGGCAAAAGTACATTATTGAAAATTTTAAGTGGTCTTTTAGCAAAAACATCCGGAGTAGTCACTTTAAATAATACTTCAATCGAAGGTCCTCGGAATGATGTTGGAATTGTTTTTCAGGATCCTGTTCTTCTTCTATGGAGGACTGTATTACAAAATACGCTTCTTCCTTCTGAAATCTTAAAACTTGATTCAGAAGAGACAACTAAAAGAGCTAAAGAATTAATCAACTTGGTTGGTCTAGATGGATTTGAAGATAAATTTCCTCATGAATTATCAGGTGGTATGAAGCAAAGGAACTCTATCATCAGAGCATTAATACATGACCCAAGTCTTTTGCTTATGGATGAACCTTTTGGTGCATTAGACGCTATGACAAGAGAGCAAATGAATTTAGAACTACAGAGAATTTGGTTGGAAAGTAAAAAAACGGTTTTCTTTATTACTCATAGTATTCCAGAAGCTGTTTTTCTAGGAGATCGAATTGTTGTTATGACTGCAAGACCAGGAAAAATTGCTGAGATCATTCCAGTAGATATTCCACGTCCCCGAGATCTTAAGACAATGGGAGATCCTGAATTTGTTTCATTAACCCAAAGAATTAGGGGATTATTATACGCAGAAAGTAGTATTGATTAATTATTATATATCCAATCTTTTCCATTGTAGGAGGAAGTTAATATCGAAAAGTTAATAATAACTAATTGTGCAGCAGATAGTCGTAAGCATCCAGGTGTCCCAAAACGTCTTCAGACTGCGGAATCTCTTGCTAGTGAAATAAAGGCAAGTTACGACGCAGGTGCTTCGATAGCACATATACACGGAATTCCAATGCAACTAGATAGTTGGGAACCTTTTACGAATGCAGTTCGAGAAGCTTGTCCTGAAATTCTTATTCAATTTGGAATAGCTGCTATGGGTTTGCCAGGAAGAAAGAAGATAGTTCATTTGAAACCTGATATGGCTTCTATCGCTCTAGGTTCTCATGATTTTGCGTTTGTTGATGCAGATCTGTTAGTGGAGCATTCAAGACAGGAAATTGAAGATCAGGTACGACTATTCAATGACAATGGAGTCCATCCAGAATTTGAATGTTTTAATTTGGGGCACTTATGGAATTTAGAATGGCTTTTAGAGAAAGATTTAGTGAAAAACCCGGTTGTTTTGACTATTTTTTTCGGATGGCCTGGCGGATTTTGGTCTCCAGCAACTTTAAAAGAACTACTGCATCGAATTGAACATTTACCTAAAAATTCTGTTTTCTCTGTTAGTGCTGCTGGTTTGAGTAATGTTGCTTTAGAAACGGTTTCTATTATTCAAGGAGGTCATGTCCGAGTTGGTACAGAGGATGAACCTTATTATACTAAAGGTGTTTTGGCCGAGGATAATGCACAACTTGTTTCAAGAATGGTCCGAATTTCAAAAGAACTAGGAAGAGAGCCTGCAACTGTTGAGGAAACAAAACAAATTCTAGGGCTAAATTAAATTTTTTAGTAATGAGGGATTATTAATGTCAAAACTTATGATTATCAATTGTGCAGCAGATACTTCTATGCACGAAGGGGTGGAAAAAAGATTCCATGATTCGGAAGTTTTAGCGAGTTCCGTTAAAAAAGGATGGGAGGCAGGTTCTTGTATCGCTCATATCCACGCTCCCCCTACAAATTATGAAGCTTGGGAAAATCATACAAAAGCAATTCGTGATTGTTGTCCCGTCATGCTGCAGTATGGCATTTCTACGCAGACTCTTGAGCAAAGACGTGAAGTAGTGAAGTTTCAGCCTGAAATGATGTCTGTTGCAGTTGGGGCGCATAATATGGCTTTTCTTCAGGGTGACGTTATGATGTTGCATCCGCGAGATGAAATTGCAGATATGATGAAACTTTGCGCTGACTATAATGTGAAACCAGAGTTTGAAGTATTTAGTATTGGAGAATTATGGATGATTAATGATTTGTTAGAGAAAGATCTAATTAAAACTCCAGTTCTAATGACAGTATTTTTTGGTAGACCTGGTGGAGCATGGTCTCCAGCAACGATGAAAGAATTTTTGCATAGAGTTTCTGCGCTTCCTGAGGACTCAATATATATAACAAGCGTTACGGGTAATACTCATCTCCATCTAGAGACTATGGCTGTAATGGAAGGTGGTCATGTTCGTGTCGGAACAGAAGATGAACCATTTCTAACTCCGGGTGTTTTTGGAGATAATCCAGAGCATGTAAATCGGATAGCGAATATAGCAAAATTATTAGGTAGAGAAATCGCTTCGGTTGACGAAGCTAAAGCGATGATAGGTCTATAGAAATAAACCGTTGTTTCAAGAAAGTTAAAAAAAATAAGGAGTTTTATATGCCAAGAATGTCAGGTGCTGAGTTTATGGCGGATACTATGAAAGCATATGGTGTCACGCATATTTTTTTCGTTCCTACAATTCTGAGTCATTCTTTGGCCCAAATGGATAAAAAGAACACCGGAATTTCTAGAGTTTTGACACACGGAGAAAAATCTGCAGCATATATGGCTGATGCTTATGCTCGAATTACTGGGCGCCCTGGTATTTGTATGGCTCAAATTGTGGGAGGAGTAAATCTTGCTGCGGGACTTAGGGAGGCATATTTAGCTTGCTCACCAGTGATAGCTTTTACAGGTGGGACAACTCCATCCATACGTTATAGGAATCCATATCAAGAAGTAGAAGATATTTCTGCGTTCGATTCAGTTACAAAATTCAATGCATATGTAGATGATGTTGAAAGATTTCCCGATTTACTAAGGCAAGCTTTTAGGGTAGCAACATCAGGTACGCCTGGCCCAGTACACTTAAGATTTGCTGGAAATTTAGGACAAATAGAACAGAAAAAAGGAAACCTTAAACTTGTTGTAGAAGAAGATTTCAAGAGTGCTCCTGCATATCGTCCAGAGCCAAGCATCGATTCGTTAAAAAAAGTGGCGAAAATACTTAGTTCTAGTAAGAAGCCCGTTATTGTTTGTGGTGGAGGTGTGCGTACTTCTCTTGCTCATAAAGAACTAGTGGAGCTTGCAGAAAAACTTTCTATCCCGGTTGCCACTTCCATGAATGCTAAAGAAGTTATTCCAGGGAACCATGAACTATCTGTTGGTGTTGTCGGGAGTTATTCTAGAAGAACTGCAAATCAAATTGTTTCAGAAGCAGACCTTGTTTTCTTTGTAGGAACACAAACAGGCGGAATGACTACTCATTTTTGGAAGGTTCCTAAGATTGGAGTGTCTGCTATTCAGTTAGACATAGATCCGGAAGAACTTGGAAGAAATTATCCTTTGCAAGCATCTATTCAAGGGGATGCAAAAGTTTCCTTGGGTAAATTAATTGAATTTTGTGATAATAGTCAGAATAAAAAGAGAGCAAATTGGAAAAAGAGATTCAGTAAAATAGTTTCAGATTGGAGAAAAGAATATGCTCCATTATTGAACTCCAGGAAGAACCCTATAAGGCCTGAGAGAGTATGTCAGGTTCTTTCAGATATTTTGCCAAATGATTCAATCCTTCTTTCTGATACAGGACATTCTGGGATGTGGACAGGTGGGTTCCTTGATTTAAATGGAGATAAACATAGTTTTATAAGAGCTGCTGGTCATTTAGGTTGGGGTTTTCCTGCTGCGATTGGAGCTAAGTGTGCTGCCCCCAATCGTCCAGTTGTTCTCTTCACTGGGGATGCAGGTTTTTGGTATCACATAGGAGAAATTGAGACGGCTGTTCGTTGGAAAATTCCCGTTGTTATTCTTGTAAATAACAATAGCTCCCAAAATCAAGAAACAAAAATCTTTGACGATGCATATGGTGGAAAACAACACGGGAAAGCACATGAACTTTGGCATTTTGAAAAAACTAATTTTGTACAAGTTGCCAAATCTATGGGTGCTAAAGGAATTCGAATTGAAAAAGAGAAAGATCTCAAACAAAAACTTCAGACAGCCTTAAAAACAAAAACTGGTCCCATTATTGTAGATGTTGTCACTGACATCAAAGCGCTTGCTCCAGGAGCATATTCAGAAGTTTAGAAATTTTGGAGGAATGCGATGAATCAATTTCCCAAAGTGAATCCCGAAAGCATACGAACTGTTAATCCATCATCCTGGCCGCAATACCCTTTTAATGAGGAACCCAAGAGCAGAGAAATTTCTCTTCCTAAATACTCTGTTTTCATAGAAAACTCAAAAAAGCTTACCGTAAGAGATGGTATAGATATTTCTTATGACGTGTATAGACCGAATGCTTCCGGTGAAAAATTTCCAGTTCTTCTTTCTTGGTCTCCATATACTAGACAACTACAGCCAACGATGGTTCCTATTGGACAAAACGAGGCAGGTTTGACTGAATTTTGGGTTCCTAGGGGATATGTCCAAGTTATTGCAGATGTTAGAGGGTCTAATGATTCTGGAGGATCATGGGATCATTGGGGTCCAGAAGAGCAAAAAGACTTGAAAGAGATGATTGAGTTTATTGCTAATGAACCATGGTGTAATGGCAAAGTAGGTATGATTGGGTGTTCTTATTTTGGTATGAGTCAATTACTTGCCGCAGAACAGCAACCAGAAGGACTTTCTGCAATCTTTCCATATGATGCAATGACTGATTTATATCGTGATGCTTACTATCATGGAGGTATCTATTCTGCTTGGGCGCGTTTTTGGTTCACTAGTTTAATGTTCTTAAATCATACAAGTGGTCGTGTAGAAGATCTCTCCGGTTTTAATTACCATTTCAACCGTGTTTTAAGTGGAAAAGATCCTCTTGATTGTGAGTATTTTCAAGAACGATCTTCATGGTCTAATTTAGGTAAGATAGAAGTTCCCACATATCTTGGATGTGATTGGAATTTTTATGGTCTTCATTTAAGAGGAGCTTTTGAAGGTTGGGATTTAATACCCCAAAGTACTCCAAAAAGAATGTTGATTGGTCCTGAACCCCAGCCTAGAAGACCTTTTGGCGTATATCATTTTGAAGCTCTCCGTTGGTATGACCAATATTTAAAAGGATTGGATTCAGGAGTAAATGATGGTCCTCCGATTAATATTTTTATTCAGGGAGAAAATACTTGGAGGGCTGAAAAAGAATGGCCATTAGAGAGAACGGTATGGAAGGAACTTTTTCTTGATGGTGAAAAGCTTACTGAAAACGTTTCCTCTTCCGCTGAGAGAAGTTATAAGTTTTTACCTGGAACGCCAGAGTCGAAACTCGGCGAACCAAAATTAGTTTTTTGAACTGAGCCTACCGAAAAACCATTTGAAATTACAGGACCTTTAGTACTAAAATTGTTTGCAATTTCAGATCAGGATGATACGGATTGGTTTGTTTTTATTAAAGATGAATTTCCAGATGGTTCCGAGAAAATTTTAACTCGAGGATTTTTAAAAGCTTCGCATAGGGCATTAGATTTCGAAAAGAGTAAGAACTGGAGACCTTGGCACCCACATAATAAAATGGAATTAATAGAGCCTGGTGAAGTTTACGAGTACGAAATTGAAATAGTTCCTACTTGCAATTTATTCCTTGAGGGACATTCGTTAAAATTAGAAATCTCATCTTGTGATCCAGTCACAAATCTAATTTACACACATGAACCAATTCCTAGGTCAGTCACGAACACTATTTTAACTGGGAAGGATCGATCTAGACTGATTGCTCCATTTATTCCTAGATAGGTCACTTTTTAATTTTGAAAGAATTCTTATACTGGAGGTTAGAGTATGTCAGAACGTGTTGGTATTGTAGGAATTGGATTGATGGGTTCAGCTATTTCAGGGAATCTTCTTGACGCAGGTTATGAAGTGCAGGGTTTTGATCTGGATGGAAAGAGAGTTGACGAATTTGTAGAAAGAGGTGGGATTTCTGCTGAATCTCCTTCTGCTGCTGCTGATGGAGTAAATTGGCTGATTACTTCTCTACCTACTAGCGATATCGTTAGAGAAGTAATTTTTGGAAATAATGGAATTATGGAAAGTGCAAAAGAAGGTCTTATTCTAGCTGATGCTACTACCTCAAGGCCTGAGGATTCTGAGCGTTTAGGAAAAGAATTAGCAGAGAAAGGAATTCGCTTTCTTGATGCTGCAGTTAGTGGAACAAGTGCAATGGCCTGGAAAAAAGATTTAATAATTATAGCAGGAGGGGAACAAGAAGATTTTGATGCTTGCAAACCATATTTTGATGGATTTAGTCGTGCTTCTTACTTGATGGGTTCGGTTGGTTCTGGAGCTTTAACGAAATTGATTATCAATTTAGTGCTTGCAGGAAATCGACTTGCACTTGCCGAGGCACTATCTCTAGGAACTAAGGCTGGAATGGAATTGAATAACTTACTTGAAGTACTTCAAGATGGTGCATGTTCATCTAAAACCATGATAGATAAAGGTCCTAAAATGATAAATGGAGATTATAGTCCGGAAGGGCTAATCAAAATTTCATTAAAGGATTCTAGGTTGATGTTAGAACAAGGACAAAGATTTGGTTCTCCAATGTTGATGACTAGTATATGGTCTCAATTAGCTCAAAATGCATATGAAAATGGTCATGCTGAAAGAGATTCTGTCGCAGTTTTTGAAGTGCTAAGAAAAATGGCTGGTTTGCCTGAAAGATTTGATTAAAAAATGACAGTAATAAATAAACGTGACTCATCAGTCATGAATTTTGATGGACAGGTAGCAGTTGTTACTGGTGCGGCAACTGGAATAGGCGAGATGTGTGCAAAATTATTTGCTTCGCGGGGCGCTAAAGTTGTAATTATGGATTTTGACAAAAAAGGTGCTAAGAGAGTTGCAGATGATATATCTGATTCTGGGGGGAAGGCTCTTATTTCTTGTCTTGATTTAACCGATTGGTTAGCTATTGAAGGTGCAGTCAAAAAAATTGAAAATGAAGAAGGAAATATACATTCTTTAGTTCACAGTGCAGGTGGGTTTCCACAATATATTTCACTCACAGATCTTCCTGTAGATGAGTGGGATGATATTGTAGATAATAATTTAAAAAGTTTTTTTTTGTTGCTGAAAGCAGTTACACCGGTTATGAAAAAAAATAACTACGGAAGAATCATTTCTCTTTCGAGTGCTGCTGCTCGTACTGCTGCACATTCTCCCCATTATACTGCTTCTAAAGGTGGTTTGCTTTCATTAACAAGACAAGCAGCTAAAGAATTTGGCCCTTTTGGAATTACGGTCAATTCTGTTGCTCCTGCGAATGTCAATACTCCTAGAACCATTGCAATGAGAACAGAAGAACAGATGGCCCGAATAAAAAAGAACTCTCCCTTAGGTAGAATGTGTGACCCTGAAGAAATTGCTTGGCCAATACTATTCTTATGTAGTCGAGAAGCAAGTTACATTACTGGTGTAACCTTAGATGTAAATGGTGGAATTATTATGGTTTAAGATTTTAGATGATATCCTCTTCTTTGAATTTTTCTATATCCTCATTACTATAATTTAACTCAGACAGGATTTCATCGTTATGTTCTCCAATCTCTGGTGTAGTAAATCGCATTTTTTGCGGAGTTCTACTTAATTTAATTGCCTGTCCTACAACATTTATCTTTCCGATCACAGGGTGTTCAAGTTCAGGGTTCATATTCAGATGCTGAACTTGGGGATCTGCAAATGTCTCATTTACTCTATGAATTGG
>Ga0114933_10005694_pt1 | contig 11247 bp, 15 predicted proteins | sample 4SBtaG_FD_89691 | JGI IMG/M metagenome (GOLD analysis project Ga0114933, IMG submission 89691) | Deep subsurface microbial communities from Kolumbo volcano to uncover new lineages of life (NeLLi) - 4SBTROV12_W25 metaG | ecosystem: Environmental > Aquatic > Marine > Volcanic | place: Kolumbo... | reverse complement strand
GATAGACTACACGCTTGCCTCTAGTTACGCCGCCCCCACGTCGAAACTAACAAATGTTGATATATCTATTTAGCTGGCTCATCAGACAATGTCACCACGTTTTCAACAAAAAAACGTGGTGTTTCTCCTGCAAATCCCCCACCTTGCTCTAAAAATCTAGCTACAATTGTAGCTTCACTTCTATAGTCATACCTATGAATAATTTGATTAGTTTTCAATTCAATTACAGAGAATAAACCGTTTTGCTTTCTTACAGAATATTTTGCCACTATACGAACTCCTTAAACTTGTCAATCATTGCCTGTCCAGTTGGTGTCTCATCAAAGATAGCATCATCTAAGATATCATCCTGAGCACTTTGCTCAGTGTCGTATAGAGTCATCTTTGCTCTATCAACTCCTAGAACAAATCTCTTATCCATACCTGGATCACTGTATCTGTTCTTTAACTGTTTAACAAGTAACTGGTTTAAGTTCTCTAATTCTTCTGTGCTAATAATCGCAAACATAAAGTCAGCAGTGGCCGGAAGACCGAAGCTCTCTGAGGTGTCTTCAAGCCCCAAGTCACTAGACGTGTAGCCCGATCTTGTGGTTTGTGTCGCAGAGACGATTGGCACGTCATATTCCACAGCGAGGCCTCGTAACTCTTCTGCAATTGCTTTAATGTACGTGTACGAATTGACTCCTGCTCCATATTTAATCCTCGCAGACATGCATATATTCAAATAATCAACATAGATGATATCAGGTATAAAGTTCTTCTTTACCTTGAGTTCCTGCAACAAGTATCTAAAGTGGTTAGATCCAGCTCCAGTAGTAGGATACTCTTTGATAACAATCTTACCTTTGTAATTATTCTCAATACGCTTTATCTTTTTATCATACTCTTCTTTCTCATATCCTCTTACTTCATCGATTGTACTACTCATCATGTTAGCATCAATACGTTCAGCAATTCTTTCTTCAGCCATCTCCAATGTGATATACAACACATTCTTCTGATCTCTAAGATTAGCAGCTGCACAGTGACACATAAACATACTCTTACCAACACCAGTACCAGCAAGACATATATTCAGAGTCTTCTTAGACAGACCACCCTTAGTGATCTTATTCATTAACTCGAGATCGAACTTTATCTTTACTTCTTCAGTATGATAGAACTCCCATCTCTGTTCAGCATCATCTATGAAGTCATGCCCAATATGTGGGTCAAAGCTAACACTAAGAGCATCAGATAGAATAGTAGGGAGTGCTCCCCTTCCTTTGTCAGTCTTTCCATCGATGATAGAAATAGACTCCATAATGGCATTGTATACTGCTTTGTCTTGGCAAAACTTTTCTGTCTCATCTAACAACCATCCTTCATCGTTATCATTGGGTTCAAATCCTTTGACCAGTTCAGTAGTAGCAATATACTGTTGTTCTGATAAGTTTGACTTATTACTCAGCTCAACGTTAATTGCTTCCACTGTAGGTGGTTTATTATACTTATCAAAGTACTCACATATAATATTATAGACAGTTTTATCTGCGTGATCATGAAAGTAATCACCTTTAAGATAAGGTATTACCTTACGTACATAATCCTCATTCTGAATAAGACTGTTCAGTATCGTCTTCTCTATCATCTACTTCTCCGCCATAGCTAAACTTATTCTTTACATATCCTTCAACAGCATCTAACACATCTTGTGTAAAATACTTCTCAGGTTCTTTTAAGATAGCCTTAGGGTATGCTTTACCCTGTGCGGTCTCAACTCTATTAGCTGATGTAGTCCAGGCACCAGCTTGTACAGCCAGTTCTGTAAGGCCATAGTATTTGTCAAGGCCTGTGTCATAATTAAGTAAGCATTCAACTTCTTGGTTCTCCTTGCTCAATCTAGATTTAAACATTTTGACTTTAATGATACTACCAATAATATCTTTACCATCACGTTCTTTCTTCTTAGATAAGAATGCAATAGTACTAGCAGCATATTTAAGTCCACTACCACCACCCATCTCTTTCATTGGAATATAACTTCCAATCACTTCATAGACATGGTTAGTAACTATCATAGGTACTTTCAGCTTAGCTAACTTCAAAGTCAACACTCTAAAGGTACCACGAATCAATTGAGCTTTAGTCATATCTCTCGTATCATTACCTGCTGCACTATCAGCAAGTTCTTTCTCTGAAGAGAGTATGCCAAGGGAATCTAGAACCATCATCATAGGCGGTCGTTTGCCTTCAGCAGTCTTCTCATACTCATCTAGTACTTTGATAGCATGAGTTCTAAACTGTTGTATAGATTGTGGCTCACTAAGTATAATTCTTTGTGTATCAATACCTCTACTCTCCATCATCTCTTTAGTGACAGCAGCTTCAGTATCATAGTAGACAACACCTCCAGTAGGATTGTCTATCAAAAATTGCTTTACAACAGCCAATGCAAAGAAAGTCTTACCAGTAGTAGTTTCTCCAGCAAAAGCTGTTATCTTATTATTAGGTACTCCTCCGTATATGCTACCAGACATTACAGCATTCAAGATATACGATCCCGTATCAACAGTACCAGTATACTCAGCAGAACCCATACCGTCTGCAGCAATACTAGTGTCTTCATCTTTAAGGTCTTCAGCTAAATTACGAAAAAAGTCACTCATTCAATCATCCTTTATAAACTGCAGTCAAACTATCTCCAAAAGCCTCAACCTTCTCAAGTCGGTTGGGCCAATAGATATAGTCTTTCTCAGGGTTCTTCTGTAAGTTGTTCAGCAATGGCTGAATCATATTATACAGTGTATCACATTTCTCTTGTAAAGACAACGCTTCTTTAGAAGAAACTTCTGCCTCTTGTTTTACTGATTGGACTGCATCAAGCTCATCAGCATCCATTGCTGTGAACCCAAAGTCAAAGTCCATGGTTGGTTTTACTGCCATTAGAAAAAATCCTCCAACGTTGCTTGGCCCTTCTCCATCTTCCATTGTATAGCACCACAAACAGTTCTCATTGGTTCAAGGAATGACTTCTCAAACTGAGTATCAAAGTCAATGTATCGTTCCATGTTGAACTTTTCTGGTAGACCTGTAGATACCGCAATCACATTCTCTCTTCCAGGATTAGGTACCTTTAGATAACAAAACTTAATCTTGTCACCATCATAGATTGGATTGTATATATTACCTAGACCATGATGTTCAAGTAAATAATTATATACAAGAGCTCCTCGTACGTGTATTGGTGTTCCTTTATTATAAAGGGTTACACTATTTTTATATTTATCTATTCCACGAACACCTCTAGGAAACGCAATATCCTCAAATGGCTTAGACTTGAATTCTTTTCTAAAGTCTTCAACAAACTCCACAAGAGCTTTCTCGTCTTGTGTCATAATTAACTGCATTGCAGCTTTCATCTTATCTCTACAGATCTGTGGTACAGAAGACCTTTGAGTCTCCATGCCTTGGATCTTCATGTATGGTTTCTTGAACCTAACACCTTCCATATCATGAACATGCAATGCGTATCTTTTCTTAGCAGTCCATATACCTTTATCGGCAAGAGCTTCTCGCTTCATGAACATCTTCTGTTCATATGCATTTGTGAGGTCAGCTAGTTGTTGATAACACTTATCAATGAATGGTTCAAAGACTTGTTCAGCAACCTTATCCATCCAGTCAATGATCTCTGATTGTTTTGGATCCTTGCCTTCAAATACTTTCTCTACCATCTTATCAAGAGTCAAGTACATAGAGTCAGTATCACAAGCAATCACATAGTCTATATTATCTGTCTTTAGTGTCTTGTTTAGATACTCATTGATATGCTTCTGCATCCAACGAATAGACAACTGACCAGATAGAGTTATCGACTCTGCATATCTTACATCAAACCATCTAAAATAGTTGTTACCCAAAGCACCATAAGCACTGTTAAGTTGAATCTTTTTAGCCATCTGCATGTTGTGAGCTTTAGCAATCTCTGCAGAATAGTCCTCACCAGTATCTTCTTGCTTCTGCTTATATTCGTTCATCTTGTTCTTGAATACAACTCGGTCAGAATACATCTTATCCATAAGAGTAGCCAAGAAACTTCTTTTATCTTTTGAATACATTGCACCAGAACCAGTACAAGATAGATTATGTTCTTCAAGATAGTGTCTATGATTATCTAATTGACCATCTATAATCTCTTGTACAGAGACAGGTAGTTTAGTCTCATGGAATGTATCAGGTCCAATGTTATACTGCATAATCAGATGGGGATACAAACTATTCAAATCAAACGAAACAATCCATTTATGCATACCAGTCTGTGGATCTTTAACATATGCACCATCAACTCTTCGTTCTTTATCTCTAACATCTAGTTGAGGAATAACAATCTTCTTACGCCACAAATGATTGTGAATAATGATGTCCCACATACGAACAGAAGTGTATGCATCAACATAGTTAACCTTACCATCGTAAGCGATAGCATATACTAACTCAAGCAATCCAAGTTTATTTTCTAACTTATCAACAAGCTCAACGTCTTTGATATTATAGTCAATAAACTTCTGATAGTTGTTCTTATACAAACCAAGTAAGCCATCATACTCACTGTAATCTAATTTCTTCTCACCAAGCTCAACAGAAGCAATGTTATCCAATCTATATGACTCTTGTTGCACATATGTAAACTTACGATACATTACCAAGTAGTCGAGAATAGTAACGCCAATAATATCAGGTCTTACAGCTTCTGTACCATCAGTTCTACTTACAACAAATCTTCTATCGTTTATGATACCAAAAGGACTCATCTCTTGTGCATCATCAAACCCAAGTATGTTTGTAATCCTGTTAACCATATACGGAACGTCAAACATCTCTACGTTCCATCCAGTTACAACATCAGGATCCAAAGCCTTCCAAATGTCTATAAACTTTCTAAGTAGATGAGCTTCGGTCTCACACTTTACATATGTGACATTCTCATTATTGTTTTCATACTCACCACAACCAAGCACATATATCTTATCATCATTGATCATCTTCATAGTGACAGCAGTCACAGGTTTAGTTGCATCCTCGATAGAAGGAAACCCTTCATCAGCTGCAACCTCAATATCAATGTTAAGAGCTTTGATTAGACTAACATCATAGTCTATCTGCTCACCTTCCCAAGCATCATTGAGATAGGTGTATAGATCGTTTGTTAATCCATATAAATTGAATCCAGAGACCTTATTGTAGCTCTTATAGAACTCTCTCTTCTCATGTATATTAGGAAAGTCCATTCTCTCAACAGGCTTACCTTTAATGGTTTTCCATCCAGTGTTACCTGTCTTAGATTCAACGAACATATATGGTTTGTACCGTATGGTGTCAACGAACCTATGTCCGTTGTCATAACCCACAACGAGTATTTTAGACTTATAAAGCCAAGCTCCAGTATAGAATTTCATCTTAGTAGTATCTCTCATTTACTGATAAAAGTCAACACTTATATTTATCAGCCCATAATAAAAAAGAGGAGCTTGCAAGCTCCTCTCTTTACATACACAAATCGTGATACCTTGTTGTGTATAATCGATGCTTGGCTAGATCGCCATGCTTTGGTATTAGTTTATTGAGTAATCTTTTTATCATATTTTTCGTTCCAATACATTTTCATTCTTCGTCTTGCTTCTGCTTCTCTAGCAATTGCAACAGAGTTGCAGAACGCGATAAACCATTTGCCTATTGACATCTACTTTCCTATCTATATCTTGTTAATGGATACAAATATTTAGAATGAAGACAATGGGTTTAGATATACCTTTTTTGGGTAGCTGTCATACCGACGAATCAACTAAACCACCAACTACTGGTGGTGCATACAAGTTTCCAAACCTATCATAGATCTGTACAATTGTATCCTGTTCACCTATTACCTTTCCGGTTTCAGTTTCTATAACATTAGTGTAGATGTGATTTGTACCTGTTTCAGTCTGCTCTTGGTGAGAGTAACCAGTTTCCAATTTAGGATGGATAGCTCCAATTGGTTGCACAGCATCAATAGATATATCACTCATGCGTCAGCAACTGCTTCCATTCTTGCTATCAAACGATCAGCTCGATTGGTTACTTGTTCATACCACTTAGAGTCTTTCATCTGAACAGCAGCCTCTTCCCAGTCGTGCATAGCAACAGCTGATCTTAATTTTACAAATTTACTAAGTCTTGTAGCACCCATATTGAACATCATGTTAGCTAGAATCTGCTGTACTTCTTCTGGTAACTCAAAGTATCCTGGAAAGATACCTTCAGCTTCTTTGATAATAACTTTCAAGTCTTCTTCAAATACTTCAAATACTCTTTCAGGAGTTACAGCTGTTCCAACTGAATATTTGTGCTCAGGGTCACTCTCAGTTATTAAATGTCCTATACCAAACGTAGGAAGACCAAGATGATCCAAATAGATAACATCTACTCTGCCTTCATCTTCTTCCAACGTTGTTCTTAGTTTAACCATATCTACCATTGTTTTTTCCTTATGTTAGGGGCAGAAGTTTATCTGCCCCTATTTATAAAGCTATTCAGTCAGAAGTTCTGCTAGCTTTTCTTTAGGACTCTGCTCTTTCAATCCTAGTTCTATCTTTCTTGGCTTCATAGCATCTGGTACTTTTCTTTCAAACTTCAGAACAAGGATTCCATTTACGATATCACCTTCAATGACTTCAACATAGTCTGCCAACGTGAATGATCTTTGGAACTTTCTGGTTCCAATCCCTTTATGAACAAAGGTTTCCTTCTCTTCTGTTTCTTTCTTTTCACCTCGTACAGTGATGACATTTTGCTTAACTTCAACGTCTATCTCCTCTTTAGTAAAACCTGCAACTGCAAGTTCAATTGAAAATGTTTCATCACCAGTCTTGATGATGTTGTATGGAGGATATGTGGATTCTAAATGATGGTTATTATTAATCACATCTAGTTGATTAAATAACCTATCAAATCCTACACTGTGTTTAAAAAATGGATCATTAAGATCAAAAGAAAATAGTTGTCTATTTACCATAGGTGAACTCCTTTCAAGCAAGTTCTATGTTATGCGACCCAATATGGCATCGCATCTATAATATAGGGCTTTTGCGCTACAAAGTCAACGCTTTTTCCCTATGTTATATTTAGGTACTAACTCCCATTGATCCTTATCCTTAAATGGAATTATTTTTGTTTGGTTCAATGGAGCTACAGGTTCCGCAGTTTGATCTGGGTTGCGTAGTTCAACAAGGCCCCACTCACTCAAAAGATTTGCAATCGTGTTACGTCTTGCCACATCTTCATCTGTAAAGTTTGTTGGTTTACCATCCAATGCAAATAGTTCTTTAAAATGTACTATATAATACTTTTGCTGTTTATGGAGAATATGGCAACTTTGATAAAGTGCTCTATTCTTACGAGATGCTACACCAATCCTTGTTAAGGTCTCTTTTACTTTTAAAAAGTCTTCGTCCTGGGTGAGAGCCACCTCGACCATAGAATCAACTGATCCTACGCTCATCTGTTGTTCCTCTTATTATCTTGTTTCTGATGTTTGAAAGTTGATCAGAGGAGAGTACTTTGAGAGCTTGTTCAGCTTTCTTATTGCTATAACCATAATATAACTTCACCATCTCTAAGTCTTCTCGCTGATCATTCTTTACCCATTTAGCAAACCGCTTCTTGGATCTAACAGTATTTAGAAGAAATTCATATTGGAGAAGTTTATCTGCCTCACCATACATATTCATTTGATTGGCAGCAAATAAGGTGTCAGGAAAGTATGATAGAGCTTTATTAGCAAAGTATGGTATATATCCAGCCTCAGCAAGCTCATCATTATCAGTACCACGCATAATATTCTTTTTCTTGTGGTTTATATCATTAACATAATCAAATGGGTTTGACATTATCTACTCCGTGAGCTAGCCTCCACATGAGTCTATCCGACATTCTATCATATGTCCATCTTTTGTGCAATGTGATATCTTGATCCGACAACACGAGGTCGCCATCATCCCAATAATGATGATACATATACTTGTCTTTAAGTATGTGATCTTTAAGATACTCTTTTTCTGACTCAAAGTCAACTCCTGTTATTGAATCATAACCAAGTTGAAATTCAAATACTTGATGGAATGGAAAGAACAAACCTTTTCTTCCATACTTTTCTTGTACTAATGGCCATGTTACATCATGGTTTATATGATCAACGAAACTAGCATCGTCACTATAATTGCCCCTCTTATGACCGCAGATAACTTCCAGTTTCTCATAATAATCTTTCTTCTCTTGTGGCAGATCATCATATGCGTCTGCCATGTTTAACCAACTAGTCTTACTACCTTTGCTACCATAAACAGAGTAGAGCGTGACATATGAGTGTCTCTGGTGGTTAGACGCCTTGTTACAGTGCCAATCTAACTCTCTATCATGTCCAAAGAACCCTGTCTGTCTACCTTCTGGTGTCAGATGACCTGTCACTCTCATCACTCCTGGTGCAGCACTATAGTCTCTATATCTTTGTCTTCGTGATTCTGATTCAATCCTATTGGCCCAATCTTCTTTTGCTTCTGGACTATTTGGATCATCATACAACTCTAGCTTTGCTGTATATCCTTCTAAGTCACCTATTGTATGACAAAGTCTTTGCAAATCTTCTGGCTGCAAATCTTTTTGGTTCTTTATAACAACAACCTGATTATCTACTAGTTTTTGACCAACTTGCAACATCTCATGCTTTGTTGCAAAGTTTAATCTTATCATTTCGTGTTGGACATACATGCGTCTATTTTATCCTCCATTTCATATGATAATGCATCGTGACTAGCTGGACCTTGGTGCATACCATCTCTAGCAAAATCACAAAAATGAGCTGAGTTAACTTTAACTCTTGTCTTAGTAATTGCAGTGGCCATTTCATTATGTGTCTGCCAAACCAACTGAGCACCTTGTTCATGACACATCCATGATATAGCTTCTTTATGTTTCATATAACGAAGTATGGATGGTTCCTTAGAGAACAGAGACATTCTTGTAAACCAATCCATCTCTTCCATTGTCATATCTTTGTTCTGGTTTCTAATCATCATAAGCAAATATCCTTTTGGAACACTCATGAATAGATCATTCCAATCTCCTATCTTTGGATCAAACATCTCTGCTCTTGAACTAGACCATGGATATGTAACTACAACCAATTCTGGTTTAACAATACCAATATATGCCTTCAGCATTCTATAGTATGTTTCAATACCACAACCAGGATTACCAAAGTTCATATATCTTTTTTCAGGCCACTTTCTTTGATGTAAAATCCATGACCACGTTTGTTCTAAATTAACGCCAATACCAAAAGTAATGCTACAACCAAGGTACAGCACGCCACCCTCTTCGGAGTGGTAATCCTCCATCTGTCCATTATCTTGCTTTCTAAACCCATTATTGTTAAAACTATATTTTATCTCAACATCTTTCCAATGTTCAACTTGCGGACCTTTTATTGGATCCTTTAACATCTTATTGAATCTATCTTCAGTATCTGATGGACACCAATCGATAGTAGTGTTACGATGTTGAAAATTGTTATTCAGTATATTCTGTGGAAATTTACATCCATAGTTGTATGTCCAGGTTGAATCATAAGGTCCATCAATAATTGGATCAACATCTATAGCTTGTGATGTGTTTCCATTGTATTCATTTTTTCTTGTTAGCCCAGTGTCTCCAGCCCACTTTTTCGAGCGGTCCCCATTCTTCCACTTCGCTACTGCGTTCCATAGGGCCTCCCTCAAGTTCTCGTTCATCTACGCTGTCTCCAAATTGTACAAGACAACTATCACACACTGCATATTCATAATCATCACCTTTCAATACAACTGCAAGTTTATCCTCTGCTAACTCTTTGTTGCAGATATTACATGCATAGGTTATTTCCATTCTAACTCTGCCATCATTTCAGTTAAACACGCTACTAAGTTTATTTCTTGATCAGCTACAAATGCAGCTTTATGTTGATAGTCAGCCAATATCAATACCAACTGAGGTATACTATTAGGCTTCAAATATGTAGAGCTGTTGTCGTATATCAATCTGAATATAGATGTTGAATCGTTGTCGCTATTTAGTCCAACCCATTTACGCATCTCAGTAAAGTTTTTATCTTTGATATACTGCATCAAAGTTTTAAGATTGTCATCAGATAATGATACAAGTATACCACTATCAATAGTTCCAGATACACTATACCTTTGCAACTCATTAAGTACTCTTCTCCAATCAGGAAAGTGCATTTGTAACAACTGTGCTACAACTTTCTGATCAGAGCTTACACCATTCTCTTCTAAGATCCCCATTGTTCTCTTATAGAACTGCTGAGCCATCTTAGGCTTTTCTTTGTTAGGAATCTTGAAATGTACTACACTACATCGAGAGTGTAGAGGTTCAATGATCCTATTGACAAAGTTACAAGTTAGTATGAACCCACAGTTCTTACTGAACTCTTCCATAAAGTTTCTTAGAGCTGGTTGAGTAGATTGAGCATTTAGATAGTCAGCCTCATCAAGTATAACATACTTTCTACCACCAGAGAAACTAACCGAAGAAGCAAATGTCTTGATCTCATTACGTAATGTATCAATATTACCAGACATACTACCATTCACTACAATGTAGTCTGAGTCTAGTTGTTCTAACATAGCCTTAGCAACAGAAGTCTTACCAACACCAGGACCACCACTCAATATGAGATTAGGTACATTCTTTTGGTTGACAAATGTCTGAAAGGTCTCTTTGATTTGTTCAGGTAGTATACAATCGTCTATCGTCTTAGGACGATACTTCTCAACCCACAAATAATCATCACGCATAACATCATCCTATAATTTCTCACCTATCATACCATCGTTCCATTTACGACGATAGTCAACAGCATCTTCATAATGTGCAAAAGATTGAAGCACTTCAACATCACCATCAAAATTATGAACAGCTACACTAAAAAATATCTTGTAGCCTTCAGTTCGATGGACATGAGCCTTACCGTCAAATGAATTCTGAATTTTGTTCAACTGCTATCCAATAAGTTATTTCTGGACCTGCTTCGTTGCGTGATGTAAATTGTGATATACCAGCCGATGTGATCTTACAATGATAGTCATAACTCATTAGCTTCATGTTCTCTGTCTTAAAGATAAACTTGAACTTATGGTTTGTATCATTGGGTCCTAAAGACTGTGTATACTTATC
>Ga0114933_10005693_pt1 | contig 11247 bp, 4 predicted proteins | sample 4SBtaG_FD_89691 | JGI IMG/M metagenome (GOLD analysis project Ga0114933, IMG submission 89691) | Deep subsurface microbial communities from Kolumbo volcano to uncover new lineages of life (NeLLi) - 4SBTROV12_W25 metaG | ecosystem: Environmental > Aquatic > Marine > Volcanic | place: Kolumbo... | reverse complement strand
GAGAGGCTGGGCGTCGTCGTAGAGCACGTGTGAGTGACCGCCGGCAACGGCTGGCTCTTCCAGAGGCGGGCTCAGATCGCTCAGATCGACTGCAGAGTTGGTCAACTCGCGGTGTGATATCCGAAACGATTCTGCGTTGTCGTAAACGATCTCTGGTGTCAGAAAAATCAGAAGTTCCTTCCGCCTTTCTGAATAGAATTCATAGCGGAATAAGGGGCCCAGCAGGGGCATATCACCCAGTACCGGAACTTTTCGACTGGATTCGATTTTACCCGAGGTGATCATTCCTCCCAGAACAATGGTCTGCCCTGTAGATATGTTCACCGTTGCAACGGCTTCGGTGACATCTTTGATTGGTGCTTCAATCACGTTGCCGGACGTCGCATCGGTAAAGATCGGGGTTCCCGAGCCAGGGCCGCTGCGAAATTCACTCTTCTCGGCCCGCACCTCCATGAAGATCAGACCTCGATCTGAAATCTTTGGCGTGACTTCCAGAATAATGCCGGACTTGTCCTGACGGACGACGGGGTTCGCACTGCCGTTAGGAGAAACACTGACTCCGTCGACAATGGGAACCTGCGCACCCATCTGGATGGAAGCCGGCCGATTGTGAACGGTTCGAATGGTGGGTCGGCTTAAAACATTTACTTTCCGGTTCGCTGCCAGAGCCCGCAGCAGAATACTCAGGGACTCATTTCCGGCGGACAGGACCAGACCCCCGTAACCTTCGTTGAGGTTGCTCCGTCCAACGCTCAAATTAGCGAGCGCCTGCCCTGCAAGCCGTCCGGGATTTTGAGCTGTGTTGTTTCCGGGAACCGCTCCGTTAAAGTTGAAGCCGGGATTCGTCACCTGGGAGATAATGTTTTCTGTCGTCGTAATGATTCCTGTTGCCGGATCAGCCGTGGATTCAGTGATGGTCAGCACATCATCAACAATGCTTCTGCGAAACAGCAGACTGTCCTGAATACCGACTTCCACACCAAATTCATCTGTATCTGAAAGTTCCACTTCCACCAGAAGACACTGAATGTGGACTTGTGCCGGTGACTGATCGAGAGCAGCGATGACACCGCGTATCCGCTGCAGTTCCAAAGGTCGGCCTTTGATCACCAGCGCATTGGATTCCACCACTGAAACCACGGGGGACCCGCCCCTGCTTCTGGACGAAGCCGGCTTACCGGCTGTTGCCACAGCAACCTGATTGCCCATGGTTTGCTGCAACGATTTGACGACTTCTTCTGCGCTGAGATTTCGAAGCTGTACAACTTCGCTGACGACTTCTGCACTTTCGATGTTCGCCATCCTGATGAATTTAAGAACCTCCTCCACTTTTTCTCGCAGATCTGTGATCACGAGGCGGTAGGCAGACGTCAGCGGAATGATCTTACCCAGCGGACTAAGCAAGGGTTGCAGTTGCTGTGACATTTCTACTACAGACACTTCGTCGACTTTAATTTCGACCGAAACAAGCTCAAACCGGCTGCGTGTCTTCAATTCTTCAATGGGCAGAGAATCGATCAGGTGCTGTGGGACATTGTCGATGGTGACCAACAGCATCAATCGACCATGCCGCACCAGTATGAATCCATCACGGATCAGAAAACCATTCAGGATGTCTAAACCCTCGTTGACTGTATGTGGCTGCTGATCTTGATAAGTGAACAGCGTGGGAGGTTGAGCTTTCATTTCCAGTGCCATTCCCGCGCGCTCGCAGAACTGCTGCAAAACCAGATTCCAGGGCGCATTTTGGAAGTTGAACACGATGGGTGTCTCACTGGTTGCCAGTGCGGCGGCATTTACTGGCAGGATCGTTGGAACAGTCGGGATCTCCGGCTCGACAGACGCTGCCCTGCGAACTCGATTGTCGCTGTTTGTGGTTGGTGGGCCGATTTCGTATTTCAGATCGATATTTGGCCTCGACGAGATTCTCGGTGTTTCGGGTGCACGTGTCGGTTTCAGTAGGGGTGCGAGTTGTTCGTTTTGTTCCTGCAGAAGGCCTGGCGCTGTGCCCTGCACCTGACGGATATTGCCATTTTCCTGCAGAGGTTTCAGAACAGCGGCGGGAGGACGCTGCTCCAGGATATCGTCTGGAATCACCAGTGGTATCCCGGCATCACCTGTTGATGTTTCAGACCGCATGTGAAGTACGGTTGCAGTGATACCCATCATTGCCGCACCACATAGTACTCCTAAAAGCATCCCGTGCCCGACGGACTCTTTCCGCCGGCGTCTGGTCACTTCACGCGTCTTTTTGGTCTTGGACTTTTTTTTGCGTTTGGACGTCATTACGGATTCATGCCACGGACTTGCGCACTCACGGACAAGCCTTTGTCCTTTATTCCGCGGCATTTGATCTGCAGATGTGTTGTTTCTTTGGCTCAGAACCCTGATACCGACCCTGTGGTATGGCTGACTGTCCGGAATCCGACAACACCGAGATGACGCAAAAACTCTGGCTGAAGACATTGCGAATCAGTTGAGTGCATCAATCGGCTGCCTTTGCCGCAGAGAACAGAGGAGTTCACCCCTCTGCGCCTGACGATCGGCAGCAAATGCCGGTGTGAGAGTCCTTCAAATGCCACTGTGAGAGGAACTGCATCCTGGCGATGTTTTATCCGTCCGGGATTTCCGGAGGACAGACGCTGGGCGACGAGCGATATCCGGCAGAGCTAGTGGGGGGGATGGGTCGAAGAGCAGTGTCAGCTCGGGCTGTCGGTTGCTCAGGTTTTTGACGCAATCGGTGTCTCTGCCAGTTCATTCTGTCGCTGGCGGACGAAGCTGTCACAGGTTCCGACCGATGGTCCCGCCGCATTTGTGCCAGTGACGCTGATGCCGTTGACAGCGGTTGAAGTTGAGTTGCTCTTCGGGGCCGTCGTTCATGTTCCCTGTGAAGAAGATTTGATACATCAGGTGACGGGGATTCTGCTGCAGCGTGCCGTCGATAGTATAAATCTCATAGATACCTCCAACACGCTGTTGAATTTGCAAATCGGGCTCTCTGATGGACACGCCGGATAGTGCTGACACTCATTGTGAACGTGAAGCTGCCAAAAGTTGGCGAACGCTCGAACCTTTTCACGCTCTTTCGGACACCGCGTGGGCACAGGTGTCTGCAAAGCTGCAGACGCAGACCGTTACGGAAGGCGAAGTAATATTGAGAGCAGGGGACACAGCCCTGCAAGCGTTTATTTTGTTGCGGGGATATGCAGAAGTAGCGGTTGGCGATACCGAACGCGTCGTTTCAAAAGTCACTGAAGGTGTTCTTTTCGGAGAACTCGACCTGCTCACAGGCGGTGTTTGCAGTGCGACAGTCATTGCTCTCGCCCCCGTTGAACTACTGGTCATACCGACTGCCGTTATGGATATCATCGTACAGGAACGGCCGGAGTGGCTGGCAGGTTTGGCGAAACGCACGGCACAACAAGCCGAAGCTTTACTCGCAGCTGATGACTCTTTGCAGAAGTTATTTGAGCAGGAGGGTAAATCTGCTCTTGAATCGCGTACTTTTCAGGCAGGCGCCACAATTGTCGCGCATGGTGAACCATCGGACGGAGTTTATCTGATCAACACTGGGCAGGGCGAAATCTTTAGTGCAACTGGTCATGTCATCGACCGGGTGGGGCCGGGGTCCTGCATCGGTGAGTTGGGCGTGATGCTGCAGGTTCCACGTTCTGCAACAGTCGTGGCAAAAACCCGTACGACAGCGTACTGGCTGAAAGGGAAAACATTCCGGAACCGGTTACAGGAAAATCCGATCGCCGATCAGTTGCTGCGAAAACTTTGGTACGGATACCGCTTTGAGCAGTCGTTTGTGAGACAATTTTCCACGCGGAATGCCGAAGGTGGCCGTCGCTGGACAGTGTACGGAATGGTGGATGGGCGCACGGTTGCCGTATGTCGTTCACGCACACGCAATGGTTTTCATGCCGAGGTCACCAGTGGGCTGCTGGCCGCCGGATTGCGAACTTTGCACTGGGGCGGGACACCGACAGTACCATGGATTTCAATCACGCTCTTTAACAGCGAAGACGGAGTACGGATCCGGTGCGTGCGCGCGACAATCGACCGGCCGGAGTGCAGCGCGGCATTTCACCTTTTGCTCGAAGATACAATCGTTACCCCGGACATGGAGGAACGCTTCTGTCGTCTGGGACAATTGACACGCGAGAGAGTGTCGACGGATTCGGTGTTCTGTCGATGCCTGGATATTTCCCGGTCGTCAGTCGAGGAGGCCATTAAAGAAGGGTTAACAAATGTGGAGCAAGTCGAGACTGCGACGGGCTGTGGTAGTGTCTGTGGGGGTTGCCGAATTCGCGTCAGTCTTCTGCTTTCGCAGACGCCCGCGGACGACATGAATCGCAGCGAGACGTCTCAGATTCCAGGGATGGAAATCCACGTGCCGCTTATTTCGAGATGGGCGGCCAAGTTCGGCCGCGCCACTGCTGTCAGCGTGGGACTTTTGCGTTACGTGGGACCTGGAATTGCGACCCTGTCGATCCTCTTTCTGCCGTTTTTGGCACTTGTGGCACCGACGGTTGCGATGGGGTTCGCATTGATTTCAGCGATGATCATTCTGTCGGACCTGGTCGCTGCTCGGCGACAATGGAACGAGATTTTCAAAGAGATGCTTGCACCGCCTGTCGGGATCGCGCCTCAGGAGATGCGACCTGCCGGATTTGCTGAGGATGGTGCTCAGGCAGTGCGAGCTGTCGTGATGCGAAGACTGCCGTTCCGGGACTGGGTCGTCTACAAATATACGCTGCGGCAGGTTTACATCCTCAACAGCGCTGTCCGTTGGGTGCGGCATCATCTGCGTGCCCGTTTGCTCCGTTTCGGCTTCGAAAAAGCACGTTACTGGAGCAGCTGCTCACGACCCTTTTGGGGTGATGTTCCGCGAGAGATTGCGGAACTCTGTCTTGAAACATCTCTTTGTCTTGGAATGATCGCCAAACGCCGCAATGAACAAGGACAGATACTTGGAGTATTTCGTTTCACCGACTGGCTTTGCCCGGCCAGCCTCAACGATGGCAGCGAAATTGCGGCAGTGGAAACCCTGGAATTAATCGTCGACCTTAAATCAAGAATCGCGATTTCATGTTGCGTCAACGGTGAAGAATTAGGCGCGACCCGGAATGCGCTGTGCTGGGTTTATCTCGCACTGTCAGCCTACCAGCACACGATGGTGCATGCGTATGCTAACTGGGCCGCAGATCCACAGCATAAAGACCGGTATGTCCGGCGAGCCGCCCGCTGGACACTTTCCACCAATGCTGTTGCGATTTACAGCGGCAATGCGTTCCAGCGCGACGCAAGAAGCTTTCAGCAGGTTGCACGGTACAATGGTGCCAAGTCGATGTTTCGACATGGCAACGGTGCGATGATGGATGCGATTGCCGAACATTCACAATTCGCTCGCTTTGTGCTCGACGCCCGTGTCGCGTTCATGGAAGTGATGGGTCGGAAAAAAATTAACGTGGATCTTGAGGCATTGTTCCTGATGACCGTTGTCCACTCTCTTGACCACCATATGGCCGCCGTCTGTGTCGACCCGATCGATCTGGTACCCGAGGACACTAACTTTCACCCGGCTCAAAATGTACGTGTGTTGTTTTCAGAACCTCTCGAGCCAATGGGTCTCAACATGCGCCTTCGTTCGTTTCGACACGGCTGGCCATGTGAACTTTATAAGGCGCTGTGTCTGATTGACCCGGATCTGGCGGGCTGCGTTGATATTGGTGTTTCGTACTGAGCCCTGGTTCAGAAGTCCGCTGATGATGACGCTCACCGCAAGTCTGCGTGTGTTTGTCTGTACGCAGCCTGTTGGATACGCGACACAGGTTTGACGGCCTGTGTGGGATGCGAAGGGCCTCAGGAAACAGGATCCATTCAGCGGCCATCTGTTCCTGGTTCGCAACCGTGACCGGGATCGACTGAAGATCGAGCACTGGAATCGTGCCGGACTGGCGATCTGGTACAAACGGCTGGGGCAAGGGGACGTGGCAGTTTCCCGGTGATCTGAAGGCGTCGCAGCCGAGTGAATCGAAAATCGGGGTAGAGATTTCAGTGGATGAGCTGTCTTTGCTGCTGTTCGAAATCGACGAACTGGATCAGCTGATTGAAGAGAAGGCGGCCGAACAGGATGAAGTCGCCTGCCGGGCGCACACGTGGTGTTATTGGCACAAGACGCGTGAGACGGATGCGGACTGCGCACATCTGTGGCGGACATCATCAGTCAAGTGTACGAAGTGGAATGAGCGAAGTGGGATGTCGATGCGGGGTTTTGCCGGTTGCAGCGATCCGAACAGACAGCCCCGCTGCTGCATCATCTGAAGGCGTGGCGGCGCGATGTCATGCCCCGTCTTTTTCAGGGCCAGCATCCCGGACAACTGTTGCCCGATCCCTGACTCACCGGACATCCGCAGCACCGCTGGAACATCCTCGATCGCCATAAAAAAGAAGTCGATCGCAATAAAGAAGAACGCTGCGGCAAAGCCGAATTCCTGCAGTTTACCCGCGGTTATTACAGATTATGCGGTTACCGCGGATTAAGGGAGAAATTCCCCTCTCCCCCCCCGGGTGTCAAACGGGATGTAACGATTATTCCGGCTGCATGGCATGCCGAAAACGACTCGTCTGATTCTCCTTCGCAACGCTCATATCTTGTGTCCTTCGCTGCATTTTGGGCACATGGTCCACACATGAAGCCTTGCGCAAAGCGCCCATCCTTGGCAAAGGCTGTCGCAATTCAAACACGATGACGGTGGTGATCCTGTTCGGAACGAATCGTTTTCCGACGCTGTCAACACCTAATGTTAGGGGGAAATCATGCGAGCCATTCGACGAGGATACCTGTATCCTCTCACAGCATTAACGGGGTCAGTGTTACTACTGACTCTGGCACTTCAGACTCCACGACCTGTGGTCGGGCAGGAAATCAACGAAGTGCAGGAAGAATTCCAGCTCATGCTGGAATTACAGGAACGGGAAAGGCAGGACTCACAGGAGCGGCATCAAAGAGAACGCGATGCCATCATTGAAGCGATCAATGAAGCCGCCGCAGCACAACCTGTCGATCAGGCGGCCATCACGCAACTGCAGATTCAACTTGAGGAACTGCAAGCTGAGCATCAGCTGCAAAATGCGGATCTGCAGGAAGCTCATCAGGCAGCTCAGGATGATGGGCGACTGGAAATCGAACGTGCTCAGGGCGGCCCAATTGCGGCTGAACCGGACGCTGATTTCGCCACGCTGATTGAGCCTGTTATCGGTTTCACACAGACCGATGCCAATGGGATCGCCGTTGGCGGCGAAGCCGTGGTTGCCTTCTTCGGCGACAAAATGGATATCGATGTAGCGACCGGAGGATTTGAGGACAGTTCGTCCATCACGGGCATTGACATTCGAAACAGTGTCACTGGTGATGTCTATCTGAGTCTTAATCCTGCTGAACTGCTCGCCCCCCCCATCCTCGAGCCACACATTGAGCCGGAAGTTCCCGAAGTCGAAGTGGGACCTCCTGCTCCGACACCGGACCTGGGACTGCACAGTGTTAACACACAGGCTCCCGCCGGATTGCTTGAAGCACTCGAAGCCGGTGAAGGTGAAATCGCCATCAGCGTCAACGGTGAAGTTGCTCTTGTTGGTGCATTCATGGCCGGCATGGCATTCGAAGCACTCGAGTATCTGCTCGATGCATCATTCCTGCCATCCCCACTGGTCAAGGACCGGGATTTCAACACGCTCGGTACGCTCGACGAACTGGTCATCAAAGACCAGGCAGCACTCCTGCAACTGGGTAAAGCGTTGTTCTGGGACGTGCAGGTCAGTGGCGACAACAAAGTTTCCTGTGCGACCTGTCATAACTTTGCCGGAGCTGACTGGAGAACCAGGAATCAGATATTCGATCTCGGCACCCTTGAAGGAGACGGAGTCAACGGAAACCGTGAACTCACGGCAGCCGACTTCCCATTGGGTGAAGGATGCATCGCGGGTTCGCAGGGAGTACTTAATAAAACATTCCTGGGCATTGACCCACCGAATGAAGATCTCAGCGAAGACGGTGAAGGCGAATTGCGTCAGGTGACCGGCCGTAACACGCCAACCGTCATCAATGCCGCTTTCCAGACATTCCAGTTCTGGGATGGACGAGCTCATCGGTTCTTCAACGGGGAAAACCCACTGGGACCTGGTGACAAAACCGCGGGTGTTTACGTGAACGCAGGTGATGCGTGTTACAAAAACACGAACATTCTGATCGACTTTTCTTCACTGGCCTCGCAGGTCGCGGGACCGCCGAATAACGGTACTGAAATGTCTCACGGTCCACTGGACGGAAGCCGGACATGGCCGGAACTGGGTCAGAAACTGCTGCATCCGACAGTCAAGCCGCTGCAGCTGCAGACGATCCATCCGGAAGACAGTGTCCTGGGCGCGATCATCAACGCGGAAACGCACATGATTGATCTGTCCTACGCTGAACTGATTCAGTCCGCATTTCAGGATCACTACTGGAACAGTCCTCATCAGGTCACCATTGATCGTGACTTTGAAGAGACGGACGCCAGTAAGGTTGAACCTGGTGAAGCACGGACAGAAGCCGCAAATGCGACGACCGAAGAAGTCATCGACTGCACTCAGATGGAAGCGAACTTTGCTTTCTTCTTTGGGCTGGCCATTCAGGCTTACGAACGAACTCTGATCTCGGACAACAGTCCGTTTGACCAGTTTGCCCGTGGTGAAATTGATCTGACCGAACAGGAAAAAGAAGGTTTCAACCGCTTCCTGAGCGGTGGTACCCGCTGCAACGGCTGTCACGACGGCCCAATGTTCAGCACAGCCACCTTCGAATTCCAGCTGGTCGCTCCGATCGAAGCCATGCGACTGAACAACTCCGATGGTCCAGGCATGTACGATGCCGGGTTCTACAACATCGGTGTCTCAGCCACTGATGAAGACATCGGACGTGGTCGTATGGACCTGCCGTTTGGTCCGATTGCACTGTCAAAGCAGTCCAATGCGGGCGACATCTCACAGTGGCCGAACCTGCCTGCTCTTGATGCAGCTGATGCGGAAGCACAGGTCGACGGACACTTCAAGGTCTCGACTCTGCGTAACGTGGAACTGACCGCTCCTTACTTCCACAACGGTCGCTATCTGACACTGGAAGATGTTGTTGAGTTCTACGCTCGTGGTGGAGACCACGCGGATAACCGTCACCTGGATCCGGACATTCGTCGGATTGGTCAGCTGGACGGCAAGCCTGAAAAGATTGCTGCTGTCGCTGCATGGATGCGAACTCTGACGGACGAACGTGTGCGTTATCGCCAGGCTCCATTCGATCACCCGTCGCTCGACATCCCGCACGGATGTGAACTGATTGACGGTGTGGACGTGGACATTATGGTGACCATGGACGCGACAGGTGCCAATGGTGCCGCAGAACCGTTCCCAAGCTTCTCTGATCGTCTGGGTGTTACCACTCCGGAACCCGGTGAAGTCGTTGTTGACGAAGTCGCTGCTGCGGAACGTGGTGTAGAAGCGGCCGAAGCTGAACTGGCTGAAGCTCAGGAACTGGGCGACGAAGTCGAAATCGCTGATGCGGAAGCGGAACTCGAAGCCGCTCAGGCGGAACTCGATGCCGCTGTCGCTGCAGGTGAAGAAGCAGAAGAAGAACCGCTCTACACACTGGACGACTTCGACACCATCGAAGAACTCAGTGCTGAAATGCAAAGTTCTCAGGAAGGCTTCAACGCAGAAATCGCGGCGATTGATCGTGAAAATCTGTCACCAGAAGAAATCAACGAAGCGATTCAAGACATTGAAGAGCGTCGTCAGGACACAATCGAAGCCCTGACGGAATTGATTGAACCTGTGCTGGCAAAACAGGCTGCTGCTCGAGTCGCTGGTGAAGAGCCTGCTGCCGGTGAAGAAGCCGAAGCTGGTGAAGAGCCTGCTGCCGGTGAAGAAGCCGAAGCTGGTGAAGAGCCTGCTGCGGAACCAGTTGGTGTTGCTCCGGAAAGCCTGGACAACGCTGATGACATCAACGCCGAAATTGTTCGGTCACAGAATGCATTCACTGCTGAAGAGCAGGCAGCGCATAGTGCGGGTCTCTCACCTGAGGACCTCAACGCTGCACTGCAGGACATCAACACACGCCGTCAGGCTCGTGTTGTTGAACTCAACCAGCGAATGCAGGAACTGAACCAGGGCCCTGCACAGGAGCCTGTAGCTGAAACAGTCGTCTTTACCATCGGTGGTACAGCCGGCGCTGGAGAAGCTGTTCAGGTAACAAACGCCAATGGTGACATTGTCGCCGAAGCTTTTGCCAGTGCAGACGGTAGTTTCAGGATCATTCAACAGTTCGCCGGCAACGACGAATTGTATCCTGAAGAAGGCGATGTTCTCACAGTAACCACCGGCGGTGGAGACACTGTGAGCTTTACCTTCGGGGACGAAGTTCTGCCTTCTGCCGGTGCATTGAGCATCACAGAAGTTGGAACAGCCGATGTTGATCCTGGTCTGGCCGATGGTATTGGCGTCAGTGCAACCAACCTCTCGGTTGGTGAAGTTGTCTTCCGTCCGGATAACCGTTGGGTGATCGAAGGTAGCCTGACGGATGACCAGGGCAACGCCGATAAAGGCGCTCAGGTCATCGCCTTTCTTGTCCGAGCCGATGGCTCACGAGATGAGATCGGTACCGGTGTGGTGGACACATTCCCGGCTCCGGGCGGGTTTGACATTGTCGTCCGACCTCCAACAGGTGCAACGAACAGCATACTTGGCGACGATGTCGTCGAAGTCATTGCTATTACCAGCGATGGAGTGACGACGTTTACCGTATCTGCGGTAATCAACCCTGAACCACTGCCAGGTGCAGAAGAGCCTGTTGAAGCTGTCGAAGTGGAAGCAGAACCTCCTGCTGGATTTGTGGAAGCCGTGTCGATTCCGGCGCTGCTGACCACAATTCGCAACACCGTCGCCAGTGGCTCTGTCGCTGCTCCCGGTGAATCTGCTGCCGTACCAGCCGCAGATCTGGATGTGGCAGTCGCCGCAGCTCAGATTGCTGCTGCCAATGGTGGTGGTGCTGCAGGTCAGACTCTGTCGGCCACAGTCGGTGAAGCTCTTGGTGATCCGACGCGTCTGTTCTTCTTCCATGAAGGACAGGTGACGCATGCTGATGAAAACGGCGTTACCATCATGAATCTGCTGACGATCACTCTGAAAGGTGAAAAGCAGCACATCGAAGGT
>Ga0114933_10005691_pt1 | contig 11248 bp, 10 predicted proteins | sample 4SBtaG_FD_89691 | JGI IMG/M metagenome (GOLD analysis project Ga0114933, IMG submission 89691) | Deep subsurface microbial communities from Kolumbo volcano to uncover new lineages of life (NeLLi) - 4SBTROV12_W25 metaG | ecosystem: Environmental > Aquatic > Marine > Volcanic | place: Kolumbo... | reverse complement strand
TTTGTGTTGATCATCACCGCCTATGCCACGGTTGAAAACGCCGTCGAAGCTTTTCAATCGGGTGCATTCGACTTCTTGGTGAAGCCCGTCATCTTTGATGACCTATACAATAAGCTGGAACGCGTCTTTCAGTACCGTGAGTTGTATTTCGAGAATCAAGCTTTACGGCGCGAACTAGCCAGACATCAAGACTTTGACGAGATCGTCGGTTCAAGCCAAGTTTTGCAAGCACTTCAAGAAACAATTCGCAAGGTCTCGGTTACCAACTCAAACGTATTGTTGATGGGCGAGACAGGCACTGGCAAGGAATTGGTTGCCCGAGCGATTCACACGGCTGGTCCCAAAAGCGACGAAAAGTTTATGGCCGTCAATTGTGGAACTCGGCCCGAAGAGCTACTCGAAAGCCAGCTGTTCGGATCAGTAGTCACAACATCTGGTTCGCATTCGGCCCAGCCTGGCATCTTGCAGCACACGGGAAGTGGAACCGTTTTCTTAGACGAAGTCGCCGAATTGCCGATGAGCACACAAGCCAAACTGCTGCGAGCAATCGAATACCAAGAAATAATGCCGGTCGGCGGATCTGACACGGTCACGGTCAATGCTCGCATTATCGCATCAACCACTCGTGATCTGTCTCGCAAGGTGGCTGAAGGCGAGTTTCACGAAGACTTGTTCTATCGGCTGGATGGTGTGAAACTTCACATTCCGCCATTGAGGGACCGATTGGACGACATTCCGGAATTAGTCGAACATTTCATCGCCAAATACTCGGTAGCCATGGGTAAAAGAGTCACTGGGGCGACTAGCGAGACCATCCGATTGTTGATGTCTGCCGAGTGGAAAGGTAATGTCCGTCAATTAGACAATGTGATCGAGCGGGCGGTGATCATGTCGGAAGGCACGAATATCACGCCGCAAGACTTGCCCCCCGATTTGCTTGGAATGGGGCAGCCGTTGCCGGATACTGACGACTTGCGTTCCGCGTTACGGCACTACGAACACTTGCATATCAGCCGCGTACTTCGACAATGGCCAGACAAACGCGAAGCCGCCAAACGGTTGAAGTTGGGTTTATCCAGCTTGTATCGCAAGATTGAAGAATTGAACATCGAGGTTTAGGAAGTCCATAAGATCAAATGACCAACGCCACTGCTGAAGAACTTCGCTGGAAAAAAATACCCGTCCTTGATGATGGTTTCGTCTGTCTTGTTGACGTCATGGGCGACGACAGTTCTGTCGTCCAAGCAGCGCGGGTCAGTTACGGCGACGGCACAAAAAAAGTCTCCGACGACCGAACATTGATTCGTTATCTACTTCGCCATCGACACACAACGCCTTTCGAGATGGCTGAAGTCAAGATTTTGGTCCGAGTTCCGATGGATTGCTGGCGTCAGTGGATTCGGCATCGAACAGCGAACGTCAACGAATATAGTACGCGTTATTCAATCGCCATCGATTCCACGCAAGCAACTCTACCCGATGAATGGCGCACGCAGGCTGAGTCGAATCGTCAGGGCAGTGGCGAACTTCTTTCCGCCGAAGTTGGCCAGCAGTTGACGGAAACAGAAGCCAATCTTCAGTCCGAAATTCGTCGCGTGTATCAAGAACGTCTAGACGCCGGCGTCGCTCGTGAGCAAGCTCGCAAAGATTTGCCGTTGTCGACATATACCGAGGCCTATTGGAAAGTCGATTTACATAATCTGTTGCACTTCCTAGCTCTGCGAATGGACCCGCATGCTCAATTGGAGATTCGTGATTACGCCACAGCAATCGGCGAAGGCATTGTCAAACCGCTATTTCCGGTTGTGTGGGAAGCATTCCAAGACTACCGCATGAACGGGCTGTTTCTAACACGACTGGATCGTGGTGTTATCCAGCGATTGATGTCGCAGTCCGCCGAGACCAGTGCATGCCCGCCCTTCAGCGAAGCTCAATTCATGGCAGCCCAAGATCCGACTTGGAAAGAATTGACACGATCTCGAGAACGCGCCGAATGTCTATCAAAGTTACAGGGACTCGGCATCGTCGCTGAATAATCTCAGCATTGGCTGGACTGCAAGAAAGCGACAATTGCGTTATTGACGTCGGATGGTTGTTCCATCGGCGCCATATGGCCTGCGTCGGCAATTTCCTTGAAGATGCAGTTTGGGATGGCTTCGGACATCGATCGCATTTCGCTGGCCGTCGAAATGTTGTCGTGTTCTCCGACAATGATCAATGTTGGAACTTTGATCGACGGCAACATGTCTGTGGAATCGGGGCGAGTGGCCATGCCCATCAATGCAGCGGCAATCGTTGACGGTGCGGTCACGTTGATAATGCTTCTCAATGCTTTGACCAGCGCTGCATCTGAATTCTCGGCGAACAAATTGGGCAACATGATTCGGGAACAAGCTTCGGAACCATGCGTCATGACGGTTTCCGCCAGCTTATGACGATTGCGGATCCCTTCCTCTGAATCGGCTCCGGCTCGAGTGTCACAAAGGATCAATGACTGAAGTCGGTCGGCGTGTTTGCGGAGGAAGTCGCAAGCGATGTAACCACCCATCGACAGCCCGCAATAGGTGATCGGTTGATCGATTTCTAATGCATCTAGAATCGCGGCCAAGTCGTCGGCAAGCTGCTCCATACTTAAGGTGCCTTCAACGGCATCATTTGCTCCAAAACCACGCAAATCTGGAGCAATCATTCGAAACGCAGGAGTTAGTGCTTTGATTTGAGCGGACCACATAGCGTGACTTAACGGAAACCCATGAACTAAAAGTACAGGATGCCCTTCGCCTTCATCCGCGACAGAAAGTGTTGTTCCATTAATATCGAGCTGTTTCATCGTTTCATTCCATCATTAACGGCGAGTCATACATGGCTACGGATGCAAATACTTGAAGCAGGCATCATCGACAACTAACCACAGACACGCTAGCCTTACGTTGTCGGAAAACGGTGTTTGTTATTGATCGCGAGAGTCATCAAGATGCGGTTACAAGATTTATCAAATACGCTCAAACAAGCTCATCAAACACAACAGATCGGTGAAGCCGTTTCGTTTCGAGCCCACCTTCAGTTGTCGAACGCGACTAGCGAAGTGGACCAATCTATCGCCGCGATCATGTCACTGGCTGGAGTTTGTTTTGACATCGATGAAATCGAATCTGCCACTCAGTCGTCACACAAAGGCCGTCAAACAACGATGCTAGGGACAACAAAAGCTGGCCGAAGCGTGATGATTACCGTGGGAGCCGGTTCGGCAAAGATCGCACAGTTCCACTTGCTCGTGCTGGGCAATCACGGATCGATCGAATTGGACGGCGGACATCTTTTTGACGAGTCAGCTTGGCTAGCGTCATTGGCTACGTAACACCGAATCAGTTTCCTGGTTCGAACATCAGTTCAAGCACGTTGCTTTCGACCCTTTCAATATCGCTCATAGAATTTGCGGCGATTAACACGGGAATCCGGTGCGCTTTGGTATCGAATTGCATTGGTGACAAAACTCTGACGCTGCATAACTTTTCTGGCAACATCCTCACCAATTCAGCCGCCGTGCGATTTGATCGCTTATTTCCACGAATGTGAAACCAAGTTCCAGTTTCTCCCGGCTCAAGGAATCGTTTCATTGCCACAGCCATGCGTCCCATCGTAAAGCGAGCATTGATATCTTGCAGTGGGCGAAAGCGTTGATGGCCGCTGTTGTCCAAGTACTTCATGGCATCAATCCCCAACGGCCCAAAGTAACCTTCATGGGCAAGTTGATGAACGGTTTGTTCAATCGTACTGAACGCCGAGTCCCAGTCTTCAGAATGTTTATCGAGAATGCGGCTGCCAACGTAACCACCCAATGGATCGCTTAGCAGTTTCGTACTGCCGAGATAGTTGACGTTTCCAGCTCGATCAATTTGCCACTGAAAACTCAATTCTTCCAGCGATTCGACCCACGGTTCCAAGAACGCTGGTCGATCGTGTCGAAGTCGCTTATTCAGCCATCGCAGTTGATTGTCTTCCAGATTAGCTTTGCGTCCGACCAAGCGTTCCCGAGCCGACATTCCCCAGTTCGCTTTGATCACCCACTGGCGATGATTCGTCAATATCTCAGTCAGTGCATCGTGAACTTGAGACGCGTCATTGATCGAGCGAGAAAGTGGAAGAATGGTGTCGAACTCTTGTTCCAATTGAAATGAGTAAGCTCGCGAACTGGCACGTTGGATCACGTCGAACTCGGCATGATCAACCTTTAAGCCATGCTGATGCCCCCAATCGTGAATTGATTGTGTCCAACCCCAAGGTGCCAGCACGAAGTCGGATCGATTGGTCAACTTGTCGATTCGCCGTTCGTCGATGAACGGCAGTTCGTGGTTTCGGTCCGCTAAAACCAGGTCGTCTGGTTCGGCCAATCCCACCCAACACGCGGCCAGATCTCGCAGGACAGCATCGACGGGTTTGGTTGGCTTACTTTCCCCGGCCAGTTCGTGTTCGAAATCAAAGTTGCCGACGAATAGCTTCGGCATTACAAACCTGTCGTCAAAATCTCGATCACAGCTTTCAATGATCCGCGAGTTACCAACTCTAGAAACTCCATATCCAGAGTCTCAAGCGTATCCGTTGGCATGTGATAATGCGGGTTTCGCATGAAGCTAGTGTCTGTGATCATCACCGCCGAATAGCCAGCGTCCCAAAAAGGACTGTGGTCACTCAATCGCGTCGCTTGAAGCATGTTGCCGTTATCGGGAACCTGAAGCGATTCAACCGGCAAGCCATCTATCTGTTTCATGCCCACAGCGTACGATTCAATCAACGCACCTGAGTTTTGATTGCCGATGATCGCAATGAAATCGCCAGTGTCAGGGTAAAGTCCACGAAGTTGTCTAGGCAACGATTGGCTGTTCGGCGAATGATCGCAGTAGCCCAACATTTCTAGCGATACCATGCCCCGCAAATCGACATTGTCCGCCTTCGAAATTCGTGCATGCTCGGCTCCACCCAGCATCCCGTTTTCTTCTAAATCGAAAAGCACTAGCTCTAAATCAAGCGGCGAATCAGTTGGCCACTGCTCAGGCAACAACCTCGCGATCTCAAACAAAGCGGCCACGGCACTGGCGTTGTCATCAGCTCCAGGAGTATCAGGTCGCGAATCGATGTGGGCTCCGACGCAAAATCGTGGACGATCACTGCAGGCGTGATGGTTGTGCTCAGCAATCAGATTGACGCCGCTTAGCGAACGACCTGCTTCGTCTTCGGTGTCAAACGGATGTGGGCGAACAGTCCAACCAAAGGACTCCATTTGTTCCATCGCATACGATCGAGCGACTTCGAGTTCAGCGCTTTCGGCTGGTCGTGGAATCTTGGTTAACTCGGCGATGTGCTGCGTTAATCGATCGACATCGACTGCCATCAGCGGCTCCAAGATCAGAAGTCAACAGGCTAAAGTTGTGGCTTTAAGCGTCTTGCAATGCATTAGTGATGTCAACTATGGCTTTGCGACCATCGCCAAAGAGCATCAATGCGTTCTCAGCAGCGAACAATGGATTCGGAATGCCAGCAAATCCCGCGCTCAAACTTCGTTTTACAACGATCACGGTTTTTGCTTTGTCGACGTCAAGAATCGGCATCCCAGCGATCGGACTTGATGGATCCGTGCGAGCGACGGGATTCACGACGTCGTTCGCTCCTAAGACGACGACAATGTCCGCCTGATCAAGAGTCGAATTGATCTCGTCCATTTCTAACAGCAGATCATACGGAATGTCGGCTTCAGCCAACAAAACATTCATATGCCCTGGCATCCGGCCAGCGACGGGATGGATACCAAATTCGACGCGGACCTGCTTGCTCTGCAAGATTTTCGTGAGATCGCTTACAGCGTGTTGTGCTTGGGCGACCGCCATTCCATAACCGGGAACGACGACAACTCGACTAGCAACATCCATCAACATGGCCACTTCTTCGGCTGACGTCGATTTGACAGTCGCGTAGACCTCGTCAGCATCGCCACCCGATCCGCCGCCCTCCGTCGAACCCATCGATCCAAACAAGACGTTCGCCAACGATCGATTCATGGCCGTACACATAATGCGAGTCAGGATCAATCCAGATGCACCGACCAGCGATCCGGAGATAATCAACACATTATTGCTCAGCACAAAGCCTGTTGCTGCCGCGGCTAGTCCTGAATAGGAATTTAACAAAGCGATAACAACCGGCATGTCAGCACCGCCGATCGAGACCACGGAAAACACCCCGAGAATCAGAGCTAAAACGACAACTCCCCAATAGGCAGCCAGACTGCCGTGCATTGACGCATAGACCGACAAGCCGAAACACGCTAGCAATAACAATACGTTCAAAACTTGCTGGGCGGGGATCTTGATATTGTCGATAAAGTTCAATTCTTGAAGCTTCGCGAAGGCTACCAAACTTCCGGAAAACGTGATCGCTCCAATCAATCCCGAGACCGCAGTTGCTCCCAGGATATCGTAGCCTGCCGCGGTATCTTGGATATCGCTCAAAAAGGCTCCCGCGACTAACACGGATGCTCCGCCGCCGAATCCATTAAACAAAGCGACCAATTGAGGCATCGCTGTCATCGCGATCTTCACGGCAAACACCGCACCGATGACCGCACCAATGCCAAGACTGATGCACACCAAAGTCCAATCCAACGTTCCTTGATGAACTAACGTCGCCACAATCGCCAACAACATGCCCATAGCGCCAAGGAGATTGCCACGCACGGCTGTCCGAGGATGCGTTAATCCCTTAAGTCCCGTGATGAACAGGACGGCCGAGACCAGATAGATAAGATCCTTTACGTTGTCAGACACGAATTAGTCCTTCTTCCGAAACATGCCAAGCATGCGGTGTGTCACCAGAAAACCGCCAACGACGTTGATCGTGGCTAACACGACTGCCAAGCATCCCAGAATCTTCGCTAACGCTCCCGCACCTGCTCCCGCTGACAGCAGTGCACCAATCAACGTGATGCCGGAAATCGCATTCGAACCAGACATCAACGGCGTGTGCAGTGTCGGCGGAATCTTGGTGATGATTTCAAAACCGACAAATACAGCAAGCACAAAGATCGTCAACAAAAATATGAACGAAACTTGCCCAGTGCTGGCGGCGAGAATGAATTCTAAGTGGATATCCATGGAAACTTCTTGAGTTAAATGACTATTGGCCACATCCGGTTGACCCGATGGTGGCGGGCCTTAAGCGCTCTTGCTCGTGATGATTTCGTCGACGTCTTCAGTTGGCTCGTCGCTATTGGTTTCAGACTCCGCTTCGGGAGCATCGGAGTTTGGAGCGGTCAGCTCTGGTAGCCCAAGCACTTCGCGAATGCGAGGATGGACGACAATACCTTCGCGAGTCGCCAAAGTGCCACGGATGATCTCGTCATCAGAATCCAGTTGAAGCTGACCGTCGTCGCTCAACGCGTGTAAAAGCAGTGTCGTCAGATTCTTGGAATACATTTGGCTGGCGTGGTTAGCGACCGTTGATGGAACATTCACAACACCACAAATCGTGACGCCGTTTTCAACGATTTGCTCGTTCGGCTGAGTCAACTCACAGTTGCCACTTTGTTCTGCCGCAAGATCGACGATTACCGATCCCGGCGACATCGCATGCACCATTTCCGTAGTCACTAGGGTCGGTGCTTTATTTCCAGGTACGGCTGCGGTGGTAATCACGACATCGCTATCCGCAACGGCACTCAACATCATTTGCCGCTGCTTCTCGTAAAACTCTTCGGTCATCTCTTGAGCATATCCGCCCGATTGGCCGTCCGATCCGGTGTCGAGTTTGATTTCTAGAAACTTTGCGCCAAGGCTGAGTACTTCTTCTTTCACCGCCGGTCGAATGTCATAAGCCCAAACAACTCCGCCCAGCTTGCGAGCCGTTGCGATAGCCTGCAAACCGGCAACTCCAGCACCTAGTACCAAGACTCTCGCCGGAGTTAACGTGCCTGCCGCCGTCATCATCATCGGGAAAATTCGCGGCAAGATTCCCGCCGCCATAAGTACGGCCTTATAACCTGCCAACGAAGCCATGGACGAAAGTACGTCCATACTTTGCGCTCGAGTGATCCGTGGCAAAAGTTCCATCGCAAAGCAGTCAACGCCGTGTTCAGCCAGCGTTGTCATTCCGTCAGCTGTGCCCAACGGGTCAGCGGTAGCGATCACCAATTGCCCAGCACGGTATTCGTCGACGTTGGCAGATTCACCAGCCGCGCCGGCTGTGCGGACTTGCAGCAGAATGTCTGCAGAGTCGAAGACTTTCTGCCGGTTGGCGACCTCGGCTCCCTGCTTTATGTATTCGTCGTCAGAGAAGCCGGCGGCTTCGCCAGCACCCGATTCGACGACTATGGGAAGGCCAGCCTTGATCAACGAAGCAGCGCCTGCCGGTATCAAGCCGACTCGGTTTTCACCTGGGAAATTCTCTTGGGGAACGCCAACGGTTAGCGAATCAACATCCTGTGTCATAGTTTGCAAAAAAATTGGAGGCCGTGTCTTAATATCCGTAAAACGACAATTTGAGCTCTCACGACGCGATCTTCTCCATAAAGAGCTGGAGAGGGAGAAGAGCTTCGCAATGCCTATAAAATCTATGTTGTCAGCCGTCGGTAAGCAATCCCTGCGCGTAAATTCCACCGTCAGTCAGATTGGCATTGGTGCGAATCTTGTTCTGGATACAATTCTCGATTGTTCGCCTGACACTCAACTTGTGCACGCTTCGCGTGTTTGTTCAGAACCTTTTTCGGAGTTTCAAACCTGATGAGCTCCGAAAGTGAGCAGAACAATCATGCGTCGTGTGCGTAGACGGTTGAGCTTTGATTGCAAGGATGCAAGCGTGAAAATTCGCAGCCCATTGTTGATGAAGATCGGTGCCTTTGCCGCTGTCTGGATGCTGAAGGCCATTTTCAAGACGACCAAAGTCCACTTTCATAGTCGGCCGGGGACGAATCCGTCTGACAAGTCGCTTGAAGAACGATTCATTTACTGTATTTGGCACGACGAATTCTTGGTCCCGACCTTTGTTGGTGGCACAAAGCCTGCAGCGCTTGTCAGTAAACACCATGACGGATCGTTTTTGGCGTCAGCATTTGAAGTTTTGGATATTAAGCCGATTCGAGGCTCCAGCAGCCGAGGTGGAGCTGAAGCCATCAAACAATTGATTGAACTGGTCGACGATCGACATATCTGCATTACGCCTGATGGTCCTCGCGGTCCCCGACACAAATTAAAAGCTGGCATTGTTTTTATCGCTTCTAAGGCCGGCCGGCGGATTGTGCCCAGCATCTATGCCGCCGACCGCGAATGGAGAATCAAAGGCAGTTGGACTGACCAGATGATTCCAAAGCCATTTTCCAATGTGCACCTCTTTACGGCCGATGCAATCGACGTACCCGCGGACTTATCGCGCGAGCAAATCGATCATTTTGTCGATAAGGTTCAGGCGGAAATGGATCAACTTTATGAAAAATGTCAGCGATTCCTAAGCGGCGAAAAAGTGGAAAGGGTGGAAAAGCGACGGGCAGCGTAACACTTCGGTGTTCCACAAATCAGTATGCGCAAACTTAATGGCAAGAAAGCCTTAATCACCGGGGCAGCATCGGGAATCGGTCGAGCGATTGCATTGCGACTTGCGCGCGAAGGCGTCGATCTGTATTTGATCGATGTGAACGACGTCGACTTGGCCGAGACTGTTTCAGCCGCGAAAAGTTTGGGCGGCGATGTAATTGGCCGACGCTGCGATGTGGCGATCAGCGGCGACATCTCAACAACATTGATAGACGTTAAACAACGCTGGGGAACACCCGACATTTTGATCAACAATGCAGGCGTCTGTTATCACGGCCCGACCATCAAGATGAGTCCCGATCAATGGGAACGTCAGCTCGCGATCAATCTTCACGCGCCCATCCAATTCACTCGAGAATTGCTGCCGGATTTGCTGGCTTTGCCCGAGGCTCACGTTGTTAACATCGCCAGTGTTTACGGTTTAGTCGCCAGCGCTCGCAGTTGCGCATACCACACCGCCAAGTTTGGTTTGGTCGGATTTACCGAGGCTTTACGAATGGAGTACGGCCGTCGAGGACTCGGCGTAAGCTGCATTTGTCCGGGATTTGTTGCGACGAAATTCTTCGAATCCAGCGATCGAGCCAACAATGATCGACCACGACGACAGCCTCCGCGTTTCATTTGCACGACACCAGATAAGGTTGCCAATCGCGTCGTCAAAGCCATTCGTCGAGATCAACGAATGGTCGTGATCACGCCGCTCGCACATCTGATGCACTGGACGAAGCGGCTGGCTCCGTGGTTTGTCGACTTGATTCATCGCATTGGTCGCCGAGGCAAAATGAAACGCCAAGCACAACTGCATCAGCAAAGCAAAGCCGCATAGCTAATGGACTTTTATCCAACAGCCTCGCTACGCACGTTAGAAGCTCGGGCCAAGCTGTTGGATGTTGTCCGCGCATTCTTTCGAGAACACGAATACCTCGAAGTCGAAACGCCATTGCTGTCGCGTGATATTGTCGTCGACGCTTATCTCGATCCATTCGAAGTTCAAGTCGACGGCACTCGATACTTTTTGCAAACGTCGCCCGAATTCGCCATGAAACGACTCTTGGTCGCGGGGGCTGAAGCCATCTTTCAGGTGACGCGTGCCTTTCGGTCGGGCGAAGTTGGAACGTTACATAACCCGGAATTCACGATGATCGAATGGTATCGGGTTGGCGATACCTATCATGATCAAATGTCGTTCACCGAAGAACTTGTGCGACGAGTCTACTCGGCGGCCAACCGAATATTAAAAGGTCGAGACGCCAATCCATCCATCAATTCAGAACCGTTCGAACGACTGGAATACGATTCAGCGTTCGAACGATTTGCGGGACAAAAAGTTTTACAGGCCGACGTGGTTGAATTGAAAACGCTGGCTAACAAACACCATCTTCATGCTCCTGACAGCTTAGCCAAGGACGATAAAGACGGCTGGCTCAACCTTCTGTTGGCAGACGTCGTTGAACCGGGTATCGCTCAGCAAGCTCCCACGTTTTTATTGGACTATCCCGCTTCACAAGCCGCTCTGTCGCGGATTCGTCACGACGACCCGCCGGTGGCCGAACGATTCGAGCTATATGTTGCTGGCATCGAACTTTGCAACGGATACCAAGAGCTGATCGATGCTGATGAACTGGTCATACGCAATCAGAAAAACGCAGCCTTGCGAGCTCGCGAAGGCAGCA
>Ga0114933_10005688_pt1 | contig 11252 bp, 7 predicted proteins | sample 4SBtaG_FD_89691 | JGI IMG/M metagenome (GOLD analysis project Ga0114933, IMG submission 89691) | Deep subsurface microbial communities from Kolumbo volcano to uncover new lineages of life (NeLLi) - 4SBTROV12_W25 metaG | ecosystem: Environmental > Aquatic > Marine > Volcanic | place: Kolumbo... | reverse complement strand
TTCATCTAAAAACTCTCTTACAGAAACTCCTTCAACCAGGTCAACGTAATCTACATAACCTTCCTTTTCTGTAATAATTGGCAATGTATAAGGATCCCAAGTTACTAATGTTTGACCCTTTTCCACCGTCGCTCCGTCATCAGCTAGTAGTCGCGCTCCATATGGCAATTTATGATGAGCTCTGGCTCGACCGGCATCATCAATCAACACAACTTCTGTATAACGGCTCATAACAATCAAGACACCCTCAGAGTTTTCCACTACGCTTCTATTCTCGACTTTAACGGTAGCATCAAAAGCGGCTTCTATACTCGATTGTTCCGATGCTCCTTGGGCTGCTCCACCAATATGGAAAGTACGCATTGTAAGCTGGGTACCCGGCTCTCCAATAGACTGTGCAGCTATTACTCCAACTGCCTCACCTACATTTACTGCTGTGCCCCTAGCTAGATCGCGTCCATAGCAATTACCACATACCCCACCTGCACTTTCACAAGTTAAGACAGAACGAATTTTAATAGTTTCAATACCAGCTGCTTCAATAATATCAGCTAGAGCCTCATCTATGAGTTCGCCACCCTTAACCACAACTTCATCAGTAAGTGGGTCAACAACGTCTTCAGCCGTAGTCCGGCCAAGAACGCGCTCTGATAGAGCAACTACAATATCTCCGCCTTCTATTACGGCTGTTATTGTAAGCCCTTCTTTAGTTCCACAATCTTCTTCAACTATGATGCAATCCTGCGCAACATCAACAAGACGCCTGGTTAAGTAACCAGAATTAGCTGTTTTAAGGGCAGTGTCAGCCAATCCCTTACGAGCACCATGTGTAGAGTTAAAGTACTCAAGTACAGACAGTCCTTCCTTAAAATTGGCAATAATAGGAGTTTCAATTATCTCTCCAGAAGGCTTAGCCATTAGCCCTCTCATACCTGCCAACTGTCTAATTTGTGCGGCCGAACCTCGAGCACCGCTATGCGCCATCATGTAAACCGAGTTTATTTGGCCATCCTCATCTATACGCTGCATCTCTGCCATCATTGCATCTGCAACATCATCAGTACAACGTGTCCACGCATCTATAACCTTGTTATATTTCTCGCCTTTAGTAATAAGGCCATCTTGATACTGTTGTTCAAATTCTTTAACTCTTCCGGTGGTATCTTCCACTAATCGACCTTTTAAGTCAGGGATAATCAAATCATCCTTACCAAAGGAAATGCCAGCATTACAGGCACATCTAAACCCTAACGCCATCATGTGGTCAGCAAAGATAACTGTCTCTTTCTGACCACAGTGCCGGTAAACTAAGTCGATGACTTCACTAACTTCCCGTTTGGTTAAAAGCCGGTTTACTATATCAAAAGGAACACGAATGTGTTTAGGTAATATCCTTCCCAACATTAGACGACCAGGAGTTGAAGCTACCCGTCTTACAACCTCATTTCCTTCAGAATCTAGTGTATTAATTCTGGCAAACACCCGAGAGTGTAATGTTATTGCTCCCGCGTCTAACGCCTGATCAACCTCGTCCATAGATCCATAGCTAGGAATTTTATAGGCTTTAACTTCACCACTTTTTAATAATTTGCTAAGCACTGATACATTTGAAGTGTCCACTGCAAGACTAGGTGATTTTACATCAGTAAAAATGACTTCCCCTAAACGCAGCGCTATTTGAAGTGATTTTTGAGTTTCAATCTTGATTTCTTCACAAGAATTTTCGTTAGAAGTATAAGTCAAATAATATAAACCAAGCACTATATCTTGAGACGGCACTATGATTGGTTTACCGTTAGCCGGGCTTAATATATTATTTGTTGACATCATCAAAACGCGCGCTTCTAACTGAGCTTCGAGCGATAGCGGAACATGTACAGCCATCTGATCACCATCAAAGTCAGCATTAAAAGCTGCGCAAACAAGCGGATGTAGTTGTATAGCCTTCCCTTCAATTAAGACCGGCTCAAAAGCCTGTATGCCTAGTCTATGAAGAGTTGGGGCTCTATTAAGTAGGACCGGATGCTCACGTATAACTTCTTCAAGAATATCCCAGACTTCAGGTCGAGTTTTCTCAACCATTCTCTTAGCTGCTTTTATAGTCGTAGCGTAGCCATATAATTCAAGTTTATGATAGATAAACGGCTTAAATAATTCTAGTGCCATTTTTTTTGGCAGCCCACATTGATGAAGCATTAGCTCTGGGCCAACTACAATTACTGAACGGCCTGAATAATCTACACGTTTACCAAGGAGGTTTTGCCTGAATCGACCTTGCTTACCCTTCAACATATCTGATAGAGATTTTAGTGGCCGTTTATTTGCACCAGTAATAACTCGACCACGGCGACCATTGTCGAACAATGCATCAACAGCCTCTTGAAGCATGCGTTTTTCATTACGAACGATTATATCCGGTGCTCGTAGCTCCATTAGCCGTTTTAAACGATTATTACGATTAATTACTCGCCTATAAAGATCATTTAAATCCGAGGTTGCAAAGCGTCCCCCATCAAGAGGTACCAAGGGACGCAATTCAGGCGGTATAACAGGTACAACATCAAGCACCATCCAGGCTGGTTCAGCCCCAGATTCCATAAATGCTTCAATAATTTTTAAACGTTTTACATATTTTTTTCTCTTTGCCTCGGATCCAGTTTCTTTCAAATCAACTCTTAATTTAGCATGCTCTTCTTCTAAATTGAGGGTTGATAGCAAAAACTTTAATGCCTCAGCACCAATCAAGGCAGTGAATGACTCTTCGCCATATTCTTCCTGAGCAGCAGCAAATTGTTCTTCACTTAAAAGTTGATGCAACTCAAGATCAGTCAGCCCTGGTTCTGTAACTATAAAATTTTCAAAATAAAGGACTCGTTCCAAAGATCGGAGAGTTATATCAAGCAATAAGCCTACACGACTAGGTAAAGACTTCATAAACCAAATATGTGCCACAGGGGAAGCTAGCTCTATATGACCCATACGCTCTCGGCGAACACTTTGTAAAGTTACCTCTACGCCACATTTTTCGCATACAATACCGCGGTACTTCATACGTTTATATTTACCGCACAAGCATTCATAATCTTTAATTGGCCCAAAAATTCTAGCACAGAATAAACCGTCACGTTCTGGTTTAAAAGTCCTATAATTTATCGTCTCTGGCTTCTTAATTTCGCCATAGGACCAAGATCGTATACGTTCCGCACTTGCAATAGAGATACGAATCTCGTCGAAGTGTTGCAGACCCTGCTGCTGGCCGAATACATTAGCTAGTTCGTTCATGAGTCTACTCCTGTTAGAAGTTCTGTAACCATTATTAAACACCTAAACACTTCAAACACCGGATTGCCTTAGTTGCACATCCAACCCTAGCGACCTAAGTTCTTTTACAAGTACATTAAAGGATTCTGGAATACCTGCTTCAAAGTTTTCATCGCCTCTTACTACAGCTTCATAAACTTTAGTGCGGCCGGCCTTATCGTCAGATTTAACGGTAAGCATCTCTTGAAGAGTGTAGGCAGCGCCGTAAGCCTCAAGTGCCCACACCTCCATCTCACCAAACCGTTGCCCACCGAACTGAGCCTTACCTCCCAATGGTTGTTGAGTTACCAAACTGTAGGGGCCTATAGATCGAGCGTGTATTTTATCATCAACGAGATGATGAAGCTTTAACATATAAATATACCCAACGGTAACGCTTCGATCAAATTTTTCACCTGTACGTCCATCTATTAACTGCACCTGACCCGAAATATCTAAACCTGCTAAATCTAAGTGCTGGTTTATTTCAACTTCAGTCGCCCCATCAAATACTGGCGTTGCCATCGGAACACCATTACGAAGGTTACCCGCTAATTCATAGATTTCATCATCTCCTAGATCGGCAATATCTTCATCATAAATATTGCCACCATAAACCTCACGTAATTTATTGCGCATTCCATCAGTATTAGCTGCAGAATCCATTGACCGGAACATATCACCGATTTGCCGACCCAAGCCATGAGAGGCCCAGCCAAGATGTGTTTCTAGTATTTGACCGACATTCATACGTGATGGCACACCTAAAGGATTTAAAACAATATCAACTGGAGTGCCATCCTCCAGGTAGGGCATATCTTCAATCGGCATAATTCGTGAAATCACACCTTTATTACCATGTCGACCAGCCATTTTATCACCAGGTTGAAGCTTACGTTTAACGGCTACAAAAACCTTCGTAAGCTTCATTACACCAGGTGGTAATTCATCACCTCGTTGCAGTTTATCTACTTTATTTTCAAATCTAGCTTCTAAAGAATCTATAGATTCATCAAAACTCTTATTGAGAGCTTCTATTTGTGACATACGCCTATCTGAACTAACCAAAAAGCTACGCCATTGACCAGGCGTATAGTCACTCAGAACTGTTTCTGTAATTTTAATACCTTCTACAGAATCTTTTGGTCCCCTTGTAGCAGTCTGATTTACTAATAATTCCTTAAGACGTCCATAAAAACTACGTTCGAGAATTACTTTCTCATCATCGCGGTCTTTAGCTAAACGTTCTATCTCAGATCGTTCAATAGATAGAGCTCTTTCATCCTTATCTACTCCTCGGCGAGAGAATACCCTTACCTCAACCACCGTTCCCGTCACTCCCGGGGGAACTTTTAATGAAGTATCGCGAACGTCAGCTGCTTTTTCACCAAATATAGCCCTCAGTAATTTCTCTTCCGGGGTCATTGGCGATTCACCTTTTGGAGTTACCTTTCCAACCAAAATGTCAGTAGGATTAACCTCTGCTCCTATATAAACTATTCCAGCTTCATCCAGATTTCGTAAAGCTTCTTCACCAACGTTGGGAATGTCGCGTGTAATTTCCTCTTGCCCTAACTTAGTATCCCGAGCCATAACTTCGAACTCTTCGATATGTATAGAGGTAAATACATCATCGCGTACTATTCGTTCTGAAATTAATATAGAATCTTCAAAGTTATAACCATTCCAAGGCATAAAGGCGACCAAGACGTTTTTTCCAAGCGCTAGTTCTCCTAGATCAGTGGATGGTCCATCTCCAATAATATCATCTTTTTCTACGACATCTCCAACCTTAACCAATGGCCTTTGGTTAATAGCGGTGTTTTGGTTTGAACGCTGAAATTTCAAGAGATTATATATATCAACACCGGCACCACCTCCCTCAATATCACCAGAGGCACTTATAACGATTCGTGTAGCGTCTACTTGATCAACTACCCCTGATCGACGAGCAATAATTGCTACGCCACTATCTCTTGCAACCTTTTCTTCCATACCCGTGCCTACAAGCGGAGCATCTGATTGAATCAAAGGGACAGCTTGTCGCTGCATATTAGATCCCATTAAAGCCCGGTTAGCATCATCATTCTCCAAAAAAGGTATTAATGCTGCAGCTACTGATACCAACTGTTTTGGTGAAACATCCATAAAATCAATATCTTCGGGTAACGCCATGACATAATCATTATTCTGCCGACAACTAATAAGTGTGTCTGTAAATTTACCACTTTTATCAAGAGCCGCATTAGCTTGTGCAATTGTATGACGGCCTTCCTCCATAGCAGACAAATAAACCACCTCATCACTAACTTTATTTTTTACAACTTTTCGATAAGGGCTTTCAATAAAACCGTACTTATTTACCCTACCATAGGTTGCTAATGAGTTAATTAGACCTATGTTAGGCCCCTCAGGAGTTTCAATAGGGCATATTCGTCCATAATGAGTGGGGTGAACATCACGAACCTCAAATCCAGCCCTTTCTCGGGTTAATCCACCAGGACCTAAGGCAGAAAGACGTCTTTTGTGCGTTATCTCACTTAGAGGATTGGTTTGATCCATAAACTGGCTAAGTTGCGATGATCCAAAAAACTCACGAACAGCCGCAGCAGCTGGTTTAGCGTTGATCAAATCATGCGGCATAACGCTATCAATTTCTACGGTAGACATTCGTTCACGAATAGCCCGCTCCATACGCAAGAGACCGATGCGATATTGATTCTCCATAAGTTCGCCAACAGAACGTACTCTGCGGTTGCCCAGGTGATCTATATCATCAATTTCTCCATGACCATCTTTAAGGTCAACAAGAATTTTTATAATATGTAGGATATCTTCTTTCCGAAGAGTTCGAACAGTATCTGGCACATCTATATCAAGCCGAGCATTCATCTTTACTCGACCAACTGCTGAAAGGTCATAGCGTTCATTATTGAAAAATAGACCATCAAACATAACTTGAGCCGTCTCAAATGTAGGCGGTTCACCAGGTCTCATTACTCTATAAATGTCTACAAGAGCGTCTTCCCGGCTACGGTTCTTGTCAGCCGCCAAAGTGTTACGTATGTAAGGACCAACATCAATATGATCTATCATTAGTGTAGTGAATTTTTTTATTTTTAAATCAGCTATGTGAGAAAAAGTTTCATCAGTAATTTCCTCACCAGCTTCAATAAGCACTTCACCCGTCTGTTCATTAATAAGGTCTTCACCAACATACTGGCCTATTAAGGCTTCCTCATTAACAAGTATTTCTTTTATGCCTTCTTCACTGTATTGTTTGGCCAGACGCGGCGTTAACTTAGCTCCCTCTTCAACCAAAACTTTACCTGTTTTGGCATCAACTAAGTCAAAGGTCATTTTTACTCCGCGGAGACGCTTTGAATTAAATGCAGTTCGCCACCCTCCTTTTGAGCGTGAATAGCTAGTTTTCTCGTAAAAATAATCCAGAATCTCTTCATGAGACATACCAATGGATTCTGTTTGGGTGAGCTCTCGCCCTTCAGCAATACGCTCTTCGCGTAACGCACTTGCTTCAGCACTATATAGTGCCATTAAGAAAGTGGTTACCGGCAGTTTTCTTCTACGATCAATGCGAACATGAACTATATCCTTGGCATCAAACTCGAAATCTAACCAAGATCCTCGATATGGAATAACGCGAGCAGCAAATAAATATTTGCCTGACGAATGTGTTTTTCCCTTATCATGATCAAAAAACACACCAGGCGAACGATGCATTTGAGATACAATTACGCGTTCAGTACCATTAACAACAAATGTGCCTTTATCTGTCATTAGAGGCATATCGCCCATAAATACATCTTGCTCTTTAATATCACGAATAGATCGAGCACCCGTATCTTCATCAATATCCCACACAACAAGACGTAAAGTGACCTTAAGCGGCGCAGCAAATGTCATTCCACGCTGTTGGCATTCCTCCACGTCATATTTTGGCTCTTCTAGTTCATATGAAACAAATTCTAATTGTGCACGCTCAGAAAAGTCCTTAATAGGAAATACTGATTTAAATACTTCTGAAATTCCTACGTCAGATCGTTCGTGGTCAGTAGCACCACTCATTAGAAACTGATTGTAGGATCTCTTTTGTACCTCAATTAGATTAGGCATCTGCGCAGCTTCACCAATACGGCCAAAGCTTTTGCGAACTCGTTTACGGCTAGTAAAAGACCTCGACATCAAGTGTCCTCTTTCATGCGCTCTAGGGCGCTTTATAGGTTAAACTCAGATACTTACACGCTAGAATCTTTATCTACTTATAACGTGTGTTTTCAGCTTACCTTATTGCTAGACCAAATAATTATCATTCGGCAAAACAAAATAATATCCTCATTGAACTAAACTCATAGATATACTGAATTCAGCATATGAAAATACTACAAAAACGCGGCGGCTTTACTTAACTTCAACCGTCGCACCGGCTTCTTCCAACTTAGCTTTAATTTCATCAGCTTCGTCTTTAGTAACGCCTTCTTTAATGGGCTTTGGTGCTCCCTCAACAAGGTCTTTAGCTTCTTTAAGACCAAGTCCAGTCAAACCACGTACTTCTTTAATAACGTTGATTTTCTTTTCACCAAAACTTGCAAGTATCACATCAAATTCTGTTTGCTCCGCTGAGCCAGCTTCTCCACCGGCGGCGGGAGCGGCGGCGGCCATTGCTACAGGTGCTGAAGCACTAACACCCCATTTTTCTTCTAATAATTTAGATAAATCAGCGGCCTCAATGACTGTAAGACTACTAAGTTCATCAACAATTTTTTCTAAATCTGCCATTTTTATTTACTCCTGAGACTTTTCTGTTTGCTTAGACGGCACGCATTAAGCAGCTTCATCATGCTTGGTATGTGCTGATAATACTCTCGCGATCTGACCTGCTGGGGCTTGCAGAACGCCCGCTACTTTTGTAGCCGGTGCATTTAGCAATCCAACAATTTTTCCTCGCAGGTCATCCAATGATGGTAAAGCAGCTAGCTCCTTAACAGCACTTTCGTCAAGTCGACTTTCTGCCATAGCGCCACCAACCACCACGAGCTTATCATTTTCCTTTGAAAAACTTACTGCGACTCTAGCCGCAGCTACTGGATCATCTGAATAGGCTATAGCTGTTGGTCCCTCAAAAAGATCTGCAATACCCTCATAGGGAGTGCCCACCAAAGCGAGCTTTACCAATCTATTTTTGGTAACCCTGAAGCTAGCGTCTTCACTACGCATACGTCGTCGTAAATCAGTGCTTTCTGCTACTGTAAGTCCTGATTGTTGTGTCACCACAACCAAGCCAGCATTTGCGAATGCTCCGTTGAGTTCTACGACCAGCTCTTCTTTTTTAGCTCGGTCCACTTACCGTCTCCACAATTTAGCGTCCAGTCAGCCTTTACCAACCCGGACACCGGTTTCATTTTAGCTCTCGCTTAAGCGAGAAACCGTTTCTCCTGCCCAGGAGTAGAAGCATCCAACTTTAAAATTGGATCCAACACATCTCCCGTCTATGCAGGGCTGCCTATAACATCAGCAATTAAGCCTCAGAATTTAATTCTTGAGGCGCCTGCAGTCTCGGACAGGTCAGACCATATAACTTCTAGTAAATTATTTGACAAAGTTAACTCTGGCCCTTCCATCGTCATTCTGATTTTTTTTTCAAAACGACAAATTTCTATACATCACCTAATTAGCGGACAAAGGACTACTGGGAAGTGTTGAAACATCAACGCGCACCCCTGGTCCCATTGTTGAACTAATTGCTAGTCTTTTTAAATAAGCACCTTTAATACCACTTGGTTTAGCTCGCAAGATAGCATCTAGAAAAGCTGAAAAATTTTGTTCCAGTTGTTCTTCACTAAAACTTGCTTTGCCAAAACCGGCGTGCACTATACCCTGTTTTTCCACTCTAAACTGCACCTCACCGCCCTTTGCGTTCTCAATAGCATTAACAATATCATTGGTTACTGTTCCAAGCTTTGGATTAGGCATCAAACCACGTGGCCCTAATACTTTGCCAAGACGCCCCACTACTGCCATCATGTCGGGTGTTGCAATAACTCGGTCAAATTCCATTTCTCCATTCTGAACGCTTTCAGCTAGGTCATCCGCTCCAACAATATCTGCCCCAGCAGCTCTAGCCTCATCAGCCTTTGTATCTTTAGCAAAGACTGCAACACGTACTGATTTTCCTGTTCCATTTGGCAAGGCTACGACACCACGAATATTTTGATCTGCGTGACGAGGATCAACATTTAAATTTATTGATAATTCGATCGTTTCATCAAACTTTGATACTGCAAATTCTTTAACCAGCCGAATAGCATCATTAATCGACACGTGGTTATTAGGGTCTATTTTTTCACGAGCAGCACGAGATCTTTTACTTATATTTGCCATTTTATCCCACAACCTCCAAACCCATAGAGCGCGCCGTACCCATAATCATTAGTGTAGCACCATCAACATCAACTGCATTTAGATCTTCCATTTTTTTCTCTGCAATCTCCTTACACTGTGCACGAGTTACACTTCCCGCCACCTCGCGTCCAGCTTCTCCTCCACCTTTTTCTAGCCTTGCTGCTTTTTTCAAAAAATAACTCGCCGGGGGTGTTCTTGTGACAAAAGAGAATGACTTATCTTGATATACAGTAATAGTTGTTGGTATAGGAGCATTAGACTCTAATTCCTGAGTAGCAGCATTAAATGCCTTACAAAATTCCATTATATTCAAACCCGCCTGTCCCAGAGCAGGCCCTACTGGTGGGGACGGATTAGCTGCACCTGCCGGCACCTCTAGCTTAACATAACCTTGTATTTTCTTCGCCATAATACACCCTTTCCCTTTGGGGGTTCGCGGTTCGATAACTCTAGGTCTTCAGAGCCAATCTCCCGCAAAGCTAAATAGAAGTTCTAATTTACTAAAATTTCATTACTAAAGTTTTTCCACCTGTCCATACTCAAGTTCAACTGGAGTTGATCTCCCAAAAATTGACACTGACACCTTTAACCGTGCACGCTCCTCATCAACATCCTCAACCTGACCATTAAATGATTGGAACGGACCATCATTCACTCTAACTTCTTCACCAATTTCAAAAGTAACAGATGGCTTAGGCCTTTCTACACCTTCTCTAACTTGATGCAAAATTCTATCTGCTTCAGCTTGACTTATTGGCACTGGTTTACTTCCAGACCCCAAGAAGCCAGTTACTTTAGGGGTATTTTTTACTAAGTGATAACTGTCTTCATTTAATTCCATCTTAACCAAGACATAACCTGGAAAAAATTTTCTTTCTGAGTTTACCTTCGCTCCCCTGCGTATCTCTACAACTTCTTCGGTAGGCACAAGTATTTTTTCAAACCAATCTTCTACTCCTTTTACCACTGCCTGCTCTTGCAGTGATTGAGCCACCTTTTTTTCAAAACCAGAATAGGCATGAACAACGTACCATTGCATCGACATTGTAAACTAGCCTCCGAACGATAAAGCAAGCTGAACTAACCACGCCAGCAAAATATCAACTGCAAAAAAGAATAAAGCAGCAATAGCAACCATAACAAAAACCATAATAACTGACTGAACCGTTTCCTTTCGGGACGGCCATGTAACTTTACTTACCTCTTGTCGTACCTGACGAACAAACTCGCCAACCGATGGTTTTGCCATTACATACTTTCTATAAACCCATTTGTTTACCCAAAAAGAGTAAATAGTTCAATTGGTTGGCAGGAGTGGAGGGACTCGAACCCGCAACCCCCGGTTTTGGAGACCGGTGCTCTACCAATTGAGCTACACTCCTAGATAGTCAGTAAACATATTACACACCTTACTCTTAAACACATTTTATTCGATTATTGAAGTTACAACACCAGCTCCAACAGTGCGCCCACCTTCGCGAATTGCGAATCGAAGTCCTTCATCCATCGCAATCGGTGCAATCAAATTAATC
>Ga0114933_10005683_pt1 | contig 11264 bp, 10 predicted proteins | sample 4SBtaG_FD_89691 | JGI IMG/M metagenome (GOLD analysis project Ga0114933, IMG submission 89691) | Deep subsurface microbial communities from Kolumbo volcano to uncover new lineages of life (NeLLi) - 4SBTROV12_W25 metaG | ecosystem: Environmental > Aquatic > Marine > Volcanic | place: Kolumbo... | reverse complement strand
CCGTTCGTCGGCCGCCTTGGCCTTTATGCTGGCATGCAGATAAATGCTTCACCGTCCTGCGCGCTCGAAATCGGCGGACCTGACGGGATCACAGTCGTCGTTATTTCGAACCGCTATCAGACAGCCGATCCAATGTTTTTTGAGCATTTGGGCCTGGACATCGGCCTTGCGAGGACTGTTTGTGTAAAATCGCGTGGCCATTTTCGCACAGGCTTTGAACCATGGTTCCCGCCAGAGCGAGTGATTGAAGTCGATACGGAGGGCTTTACCTCGCCCGTACTCTCGCGGTTTGATTGGACAGACTTGCCGCGTCCGGTTTTCCCGTTGGACCACGACACAGATTGGGTGCCACCTAACTGGTAGCTACATGAAAAGGAGATATGACATGTCGGATACGTTGTCGATCGAAACCGCGAGGGCGGAGTTTCCCGGAACTGAGCGTCTTACGTACATGAACGTGTCTGCTCGCGGCCTGACACCGCAGCGATCGCGAGATGCCGTGGACACAATGATGGATGGCATGCAGTCCGGAAATGTCGACAAGGCAGCGATGTTCGACCTTATTGAGCGCACGCGGGACGGTTACGCCAAGCTGATTAACGCGTCTGCCGACGAGATTTCCTTTATGAAGAACGTATCGGAAGGACTGAACGTAATCATCGCAGCTTTTCCGTGGAAACGCGGGGATAATGTAGTCCTTTGCCAGGATCTTGAACATCCAAACAATGTCTATCCGTGGCGTCACCTAGGCCGCCGATTTGGTGTCGAAATTAGGTCAGTGTCGCCGCGAAACGGCGCGATACCGAGCGACGAGATCTTGGCACAGATTGATGGCAACACCCGCATGGTTACAGCGTCCAGCGTCACCTTTGCGCCGGGCTTCCGGACGGACCTGGCGCCGATTGGCGCCGTCTGTCGTGACAAAGAAATTCTCTTCTTGGTAGATGGCGTGCAGTCTGTCGGCATATTAAATACAGATGTCGAAGCGTTAAACATTGACGCAATGGCCGTTTCGACTCAAAAAGGATTGCTCGGCCTTTACGGAATGGGGTTTCTTTATTGCCGGGCTGATTGGGCTGAGCGGTTGACGCCTGCCTATCTGGCGCGTTTCGGGGTAGATCTTGGCGGTTCGGGTGCACATGAGGCGTCGCTCGGCGACGATGACTACAGGTTGATGCCAGCGGCACGACGCTTCGATCTTGGCAACTATAACTACACAGGGGTCGCAGCAGTCGAAGCATCGATAGGCATGATGCACGAACTGGGGCCGCAAGCGATTGAGGATCATACGGTGGGCCTTGCGCATGAGTTTGCGCGCGGCATGATCGATTTAGGTATGCCGGTTTGTGGAGGCGAGCCGGGCTCGCATTTGGGCTCTATCATTCCGGTCGGTAAGATTGGCGAGGGCCAGCATGACACGACGGACGATCCGGCGATGAGTTCTCTGCACGACCATTTGATGGAGAATGACGTGCAACTTTCTATTCGCCGCGGCATCCTGCGTTTCTCCCTACACTTCTATAACAACAGCGATGATGTCGATCAGGTTCTTGATCTGACAAGGACCTGGCGCGGACACAACCGGGCGGCTATGAGCTAAGGGAGACGACGATGGATAGTACGATTTTAGCCGGTGCAGTTACCGTGGATGATTGCGGATTATTTCGCCGTGGACCAGGACAGAACTCGTGGGAGCCCCTCCAGGTTGGCCTCCCGGAAAGGGTGAAAGTCTATGCTATCGTCGAAGGACAGGGCGATGTCATCTTTGTTGGTGCCCATCAGGGCGTTTATCGCAGTGACGATGGCGGTAACAGCTGGGTCGATACCAAGGTTCCATCGAATGGTCGACCAATCTATTCGCTATTAGTGCATCCAGACGCACCGGACACGATCTACGCCGGTTCTGATCCGGCAGCAATCTTTAAGTCAGAAGATGGTGGGCGGTCATGGCAGCAATTTGTGACTGTGCAACCAGACGGCGCAATCACCGGTTGTTTTCCGGTTCGTGTACTCAAGATGGCGATTGACCCTAGTGATACGAGCAATATCTACGCGGCGCTGGAAGTCGGCGGTGTAATCCGAAGCCTTGATGGTGGTGAGAATTGGCAAGATATCAGCGCCGGTTTGCTCGAACTTTCGCACGAACCGCATCTCCGTAACTGCATCCTAAGCGATGACCTGACTGAAGGGATGATGGACCTTCACGCTTTAACGGTGAGCGCAGCGCAACCTGGAACCGTTTGGATTGCCAACCGTATGGGATTGTTTGTAAGTGAGGATCGTGGCGACCACTGGAGCGAGTTCGGGATCGGAAGGTTCTCCAATCTACAATACGGCCGCGATTTGATGGTCAGCCCGCATGACCCGAATGTCTTCGTCGCCGCCTTAAGTGATTCCTCACGTGGGGTTTCTGGCTCTGTTTATCGCAGTGACGATACGGGTACAAACTGGCAGCGCATCGATCATGATATTTCCATCGACAGCACTTTGATGACAGTCACAGTCAGTAAGCGCGACCCGGCGCACATATTTTGTGGTGCCAGGGCAGGGCAGATATTTGGCACAGAAGACGGTGGTAAGAACTGGATGTCGCTGCCACTGCCAGATGGGGTAGAAGATGTGCGCGCCGTAGCCGTTCTATAAAATTGAATTATCTTGATGCACACTAAATACCTCGAAGATTTCGAGCCCGGTCAGATATTCCGCACCCGAGGCATGTCCATGGATGAGTCTGAGATTATGGACTTTGCCCGAAAGTATGACCCACAGCCCATTCATACTGACCGTGAGGTAGCTGCTGAAGGGCCTTTCGAGGGGATCATTGCGTCCGGCTGGCACACGGGCTCTTTGGTGTTTCGCCTTTGGGTTGACCTTGGCTTTATGGAAAAATCTAGTCTCGGCGGGCCGGGGATCGAAAATTTGCGTTGGCTCGTCCCAGTGCGGCCTGGCGACACGCTTTATACCGAAGTTGAAATCCTCGAAGCCCGGCCATCCAAATCTAAGCCAGACCGCGGAATTTTGCGTTACCTTACCCGCGGCATCAATCAGCGTGGCGAGACAGTGATCACCATGGATTCGGCTTCATTCCTGAAACGCCGGCCTGTAAACGATGAATAAATCTTAACGCGCGTAAGCGACACCGCCGCCGCCGCGTGGGTCCGCACCGCCATGATAGGTGCCATCTTCATCTACTTTGATAACGTGGGCTCGGGACATTACCGGGTCAAAGCTGATCGCAGAATGATCCACCTTGTGTCCATAATCACGCAGTTTGTCGACCTCCGAGCCTTGAACGCGCGCCTCTGCGTGAATGCCTTTGCCCTCACAATGAATGCGCGGAACGGTAACAGCTTCGATTGGCGACATACCGAAATCAACGATGTTCAGGATTGTCTGTAGAACCGAACTGATGATCACGCTGCCGCCTGGGGCTCCTACGATGATCCAGGGCTTTCCGTCTTCGCGGAATAACATGGTTGGTACCATACCCGTCGTTCGTCTTTTGCCAGGTGCCATGGAATTTGCCCGGCCCGGAATCGGGTCGAAGAGTTTCATGGAATTGTTGTAGACGAAACCCATGCCGGGTGTGACCACTCCGGAGCCGGTACCCAAGGTATGCGTGCAGGATACCGCGTTGCCTGCTGTATCATAGACAGAAAGGTGCGTGGTGCAGGACGGAGGGTCTTCTTTGCCGTCCCCAAGGAACTCGCCCTGACGAATTTTTTCGGCCCACATCGCCGCGCGATCTTTGGATGTCAGCATTTCAACAGGAACATCGGTAAAAGCTGGATCAGCCAAATATTCGTTACGGTCGCGGTGAGCGGCAGACATAGCGCGGGCCACTAGATCGATATGTTGTGCTGACCCGTGATCGAACGATCCAAGATCGAAATGCTCCAGGATCTGTAACATTTGGATCAGGGACACTCCGCTGCCGGGTGGCGGGTTAGACGATACCGGAAAACCTCGATAGCTGCCCTTGGCGGGTTCGCAGCAATCAGCCCTGTAGTTTGCGAGATCGTCGGCCGTTACGTAGGAACCGTTCGCCGCCAGGTCTTCAGCTACCTGCCTGCTTAGCCCGCCGGTATAGAAGCTTTCCGGGCCGTTTGTAGCGAGCGTTTCCAAGCTGTTTGCGTAGCCGGGGTTTTTTACAATCTCGCCAACATTGTGAAACCGCCCTTCCGGGTGGACATAAATTTCACGGCACGCGTCAGTCGTCGTTACGCGGGTCATACCGTCTGGGATACCTTCCATGAAGGCGCGAGTGAAAAAATCTCGAACGTAGGATGTCATCTGGTATCCATCACGCGCCATGTGGATTGCTGGTCGTAGCAGGTCAGTCCAAGACAGAGTGCCAAAGCGTTGATGCGCCTCCGCGAAACCAGCGACTGTGCCCGGTGTCATGATTGATGTGTAGCCGAGCTCGCTGCGATAGTCGTCGAACAACGTATATCCGGAGATCGGGGTGCGGCCTTTCATATCAGCCTGCCACATGTCCGGTGTGACCATCGAACCCGAGGTCGCGTGAAAATCGATCATGCCGTTATCACCCGTCGCGGCATCGTAATATTGAAAAGAGCCCATGCCACCGATGCCGCACATAAAGGGGTCGACGATCATCTGAGTGAAGGCGGTCGCGATCGCCGCGTCAAAGGCGTTGCCACCTTGACTAAGAATTGATGCTCCGACATCGGCTGCGCGGGGCTGCGGACAGACAACTAAACCTTTCAAGGAAATACTCCTTTAGAGTTTCTAGTGACGTTTCTCGCGGAATAGGACAACGAACAGTAGTACACCAAAGGCAACAATCGCACCGGTAAGCAGATATCCGTCGGAAAAGCTGCCTGTCGCGTCGATAACCGCGCCAAAGATTGGTGGCCCAACCATAGCGCCAGTATGACTGCCGAGAGAGGTGTAACCAAGGGCAGCCCCGGCATTATCCGGCGGTACGGCTTCGACCGACATCGTCTGCATCAGGGTTGCGTAGGAGGCAATTGTCAGTCCGAGTAATATCGCGATGCCTATCCCCAGTGCCGTCGCCTCCAATCGGCCGGCTGCCGCCATGGCAACGAAAAATAAGGCTGCAGCCAGACATACCGCTACTGTCAGCCATTTGCGCTTGCCATGAAACATAGTGTCGCTCAATGCGCCCCAACCTATCCGGCCTGCAGCGCTGACAGCCTGGGCTAAACCAAGTGTCAGGCTGGCCAACTCCTGGCTAGTCTGCACGGCGTCTCGCATGAATGACGTTAGGTAGGTAAAGAAATTGTACTGTCCTGTGTTGAAGAAACCACTGGCTAGAAACAGTGCACCCAGATTGCGGTCACCGAACAAACGATATATCTCGATGAATAGGTTGCCTCTGCTTGTTTCGCGTGGCTTGGGCTTCTGAACAAGAGATGCACAAATCAGTGCATTGGCGATCGTTGTAGCGATAATTATCCAGATGATGGATTGCCATGCCATATAGGCAGAAAGGACTAATGTTCCCGCAGCGAGTACACCTCCGACTGGTACACCGGTTTGCTTGACACCGATTGCCGTAGCGCGACGGTTCGGCGGGAACCATTCCAATACGCCACGCGCCGTCGCCGGATTGGTTAACGAGTAGCCCCAACCGATTATGAGCATGGCCAGCAGCGCCAGGCTGTGGCCGTCGGCTTGCGTGAGGATGACAGCGCCAGTACAGAGGATCACGCAAGCTGTAACTAGGCCCCAGCCGACCCCAACTCGATCGACATATGCACCGGATGGCACGGAGCCAGTAACCTGTCCGGCGCTATAGGCCGTCATCAACAACCCAAACTCGGCGAAATTTAGGCCGAGATCGGGCCGGATCACTGGTGCTAGGGCCAGCACTGACACGCTGTGCAATGTGCCGACGGCGTGAGCGCATAGGAGAATTCCGATACGGCTTCGCCAGGGATTATCTAGCTGCGTTTCGCTCACGGTTAGAGGGACCTTCGACATCTAGTCCTAAAAGTAGAGAGTTGCGTGCCTTATAGTATCGCACACGAATTCATCACTATGTCGTCAGACAGTTTGGGTTTTCTCCATTTTTTTGCTGGGATACGCTCAACCGGCATCGATTACAGTGTTTTTTGCATCTTAGTTTGGTGCAGTGCCAAAGATGAGAGGCGCGACATTCGAGCCTTGTCGTTTATTCAAATTTCGAATTAGTTTGCTGCAAGGAGTTAGAGGGCAAATGCTCTGCATTGGTGCCATTTATGGCTGATCGCATATCAACGTGCACTGACTTGGTAAATCTCTGGGACGGATCTTAAATATCTACTATTCCGACCGTCGGACGGACCAGTCACCGACGACATCCAAAATAGCTTCTGACAAGCAGGCCAGTTCCGATTCGTTGATGATAAACGGCGGCGCCACGTAGACAATATCGCCGAACGGGCGGATCCAAACACCTTTCTCGATAAATCTGGCTTTGAAGGCATCGTGATCTGAAAAGTCCTGAAGTTGGACAACGCCGATCGCTCCCTTGATACGCACATCTACGACGCCATCTATCGCACGGCAGGGTTCTAGCATCTCTCGCAGATGCGCTTCGATTGTGGCGACCTGTTCGATCCTTGGTTCTTGCTCGAAAAGATCTAGTGACGCGTGCGCCGCGGCGCAGGCCAGTGGATTACTCATGTAAGTTGGACCATGCATGAGAGCAGCTTCAGGATTTTCGGATAGGAAGGCGTCAAAAATTTGGTCTGTCGCGATGGTCGCGGCAAGTGCCATGGTACCGCCGGTCAGGGCTTTAGACAGGGTTACGATATCGGGGACGATGTCAGCTTGTTCGCTCGCGAACAGTGTACCGGTGCGGCCGAAACCAGTCATAATTTCGTCTACGATAACCAGCAGGCCGCGGCGTTTCGCTGCTTTGTAGATTCGTGATAGTGAATCTGGTGTGTGCATCTTCATGCCACCGGCGCCCTGAACCAGCGGTTCAATGATTACTGCGGCGCAAACTGCGGCGTTCTCATCCAGAAATTTTTCGAAGCTTTCGTGCTCTTCATCGGTTCGCGGTAAGCGGACGATATGTTGCTCCGGCAGCAGTCCACTGAACAACGTGTGCATGCCTTCTTCAGGGTCGCAGACCAACATCGCACCAATCGTATCTCCGTGATAGGCGTATTCGAAACCGATGAATTGGCGCCGACGGGTCTCGCCGCTGTTGATCCAGTACTGAAGCGCCATCTTCATAGCGATCTCGATCGAGACGGAGCCCGACTCTGAGAAGAACACACGATTGAGACTACCAGGAAGCAAGCCGCTTAGTCGTTGCGCTAAAGATAAGGCGGGTTCGTGTGCCAGGCCGCCGAACATGACATGCGGCATGGTATCTAGTTGTTGGGTGACCGCTTGCTTTATATGTGGGTGATTGTAGCCGTGACAGGCGGTCCACCAAGAGGACACACCGTCGATCAATCGCCGGCCGTCGGCAAGCGTAATATAAACCCCCTCTGTTGCTGCCACGGCAACCGGCGGCGGTGTCGTTTGCATCTGTGTGTAAGGCAACCAGACGTGCTTGACGCCGCCAGCAAACCAATCAGGCTGATCTGCGGTGTCCACCATGTTTGGACTAAAGCGGCATGGACTCGATGCCGAGCCGATCGAACAGCGAGTCGTCCCTGTCTCGTTCGGGATTGTCCGTAGTCAGCAGTTTTGGACCTACGAAGATGGAGTTAGCACCAGCTAGGAAGCATAGCGCTTGTATTTCATCACTCATGGTCTCGCGGCCAGCGGATAGCCGGACCATGGATTCTGGCATCAAAATCCGCGCGACGGCGATGGTGCGAACAAATTCCAGTGGGTCGAGTGCAGCCTGGTCGTCAACGGGTGTGCCTTCGACCTTGACCAGCATGTTGATTGGCACGCTTTCTGGATGCTTTGGCATATTGGCCAGCGTCATCAGCATGCCGGCTCGATCGTCTCGCGCTTCGCCCATGCCAACGATGCCGCCGCTGCACACGTTTATGCCCGCATCGCGCACGCGGTCCAGCGTGTCCAGGCGGTCCTGATAGGTCCGCGTCGTGATGATCTCGTCGTAAAATTCTTCCGAGGTATCAATATTGTGATTGTAGTAGTCGAGCCCTGCGTCACGCAGCCGGTTGGTCTGCTCTTCCGACAGCATACCGAGGGTCACGCAGGTCTCCATGCCGAGTGCACGGACCCCATCGATCATCTCGCAAATCGTGTCTATATCTCTGTCCTTCGGGCTGCGCCAGGCGGCGCCCATGCAATAACGGGTAGCGCCGCCATCTTTGGCACGACGGGCTTCGGCCAGGACGGCTTGCACGGCCATCAACTTTTCCGCTTTTACACCGGTGTCGTAGAAGGCGCTCTGTGGGCAGTAAGCGCAATCCTCCGAACAACCGCCGGTTTTAATGCTTAATAACGTCGACATCTGTACCTGGTTGGCCTCGAAATTGCGCCTATGTACTGTCTGTGCCCGGAACATCAGGTCATTGAACGGTAGCGCAAACAGGACGGCGATTTCGCTCCTGGCCCAGTCGTGACGAATAGTGTTCGCCTGCGCCGGTTCCCCAGCCATGTCGGGCAGACTTTCAGTGTTTTCTGACTGGATTGCAGACTCTAAGGTCATCAGTGTTAGGTTCCTTGGCAATAGGTAGATGCACTTTTCAGGTTATTTGAAGCATAGGCGCTTACATGGGCCGGTCAAGCTGCGGACGGCGCGAGGCAGAGGATAAAAGATGTCGCAATCGCTAGAGGATTTCGCGCGCGGGAAGCTGGCGGCCCTGGAACAGCAGCAATTGCGCCGTAAGCTATACGAAACAGACCGCCTGGAGGGCGCTATCGCGATCCGGGACGGCAAGCGGCTTACCTCGTTCGCTTGCAATGACTATCTCAACCTGTCGCAACACCCAAAGATCAAGCGAGCTGCCATAGAAGCGACGGAGCGATACGGGGTCGGATCCGGTGCATCGCGTTTGGTTACCGGCAATCACCCGTTGTTTCGTGAGTTGGAAACGCAGCTTGCGCAGCTCAAGGGAACCGATGATGCCTGCGTTTTTGGGTCAGGCTATCTGGCCAATCTCGGGATCATTCCGACGTTAATTGGGCCTGATGATTTGCTCATTGCAGATGAGTTGAGCCATGCCTGTATTATGGCAGGCGGAACGTTGACGCGAGGACAGGTTCATGAATTTCGTCATAACGACGTGGTGCATGTCAAAGAACTATTGTCCAAGCACCGCTCCGAGCATCCTCGCGCGATGGTTGTGACCGACGGCGTGTTCAGTATGGATGGTGATTTGGCACCTATCACTGAATTGAGCGCCGTTTGTAATGAATATGATGCCTGGTTTATGACGGATGATGCTCATGGCATTGGCGTTGTCGGTGATGGCCGTGGCAGCTGCTTCGTCGACGGGACGAAAGTAGATGTGCCGTTGCAGATGGGAACTTTGTCGAAAGCTATTGGCGCCTATGGCGGCTATCTTTGCGCTGCACAGCCGATCATCGATTTCATGCGTACCCGGGCGCGCACCTTTATCTATTCCACGGGTCTGCAGCCGGGTGCCGTCGCAGCCAGCATTGCTGCTTTGGATTTGATTGCGTGCAGACCAGACTATGCTGGTTTGCCGTTGAGGAAGGCTCGACTTTTCTGCGAATTACTAAAACTGCCGCGCGCGGAAAGCTGCATCGTCCCGATTATCCTGGGCGATGCTTCCCGTACATTGTCCGCTTCGAAACAGCTGGAAGAGGAGGGGTTCCTAGTTACGGCTATCCGGCCACCGACTGTGCCGGATAATACGGCGCGGTTACGATTTACTTTCACCGCTTCTCATGAAGACACCGAAATTCGTCGGCTTGCTGAAATAGTTAGGACACGGATCATGGCCTCATGAGCGCGTGTTTTGTTACCTCTACTGGCACAGAAATCGGCAAGACCTATGTTACCGCTATGTTGTGTCGTGAACTTCGCCGTAAGGACATAACGGTTCGTGCCTTGAAGCCTGTGCTAAGCGGGTTTGAACCAGAAAACGCTGTTGAATGCGATAGCGGAATTATTCTGAATGCCTTGGGTCGAACGGTTTCTGAGGCATCAATAAACGAGATTACACCCTGGCGGTTCGCAGCGCCGTTGTCGCCTGATATGGCGGCAGCTCGGGAGGGACGAATGATTGATTTCAACGCGCTGGTTGAATTCTCTCAGACAGGAGATGAGGAATTCCTCGTCGTCGAGGGTGTTGGCGGGGCTATGGTGCCGCTGACATCACACAAAACGGTGCTCGATTGGATCGTTGCGCTAGGGTATCCAGCGCTGGTGGTTGCCGGAAGCTATCTAGGGACCATTAGCCACACACTAACAACGGTGAATGCGATGCGGGTTCAGGGGGCTGCGGTTAGCGCTGTTGTCGTCAGTGAATCCGAAATTTCCCCAGTGTCTGTCTCGGAGACGGTCGATACAATTCTCCGCTTCCTTGACGATATTCCGGTGATCGCTGTGCCGCGCGGCGGTACTGTGGACCTGATGCAGGCTCTTGATTTTTAGCCTGAAGGTTCCGGTTAAGTTTAACTTCCAGAGCCTTCTCTTTACTTACTTATGGGTGAGGGCATAACTACACTGTGATTTGTATGGAAGTAGAATTTTAGGAGATATGCAGATGTCTGATGCGGCAACAAGCGGGAACAGTGGCCCAGGCTATGCGAAAAATCCCGATTATCAAATTGATTTAGAACAGGCAGACAAGACAGTTCGCATTGAGGTTAGCGGCAAAGTAATCGTTGAAAGCGCAAATGCACTTCTGATGAATGAGCAGAACCATCAACCGGTTTACTATTTCCCGCTTAAAGAAGTGCGTATGGACTATTTTCAGCGCACTGATCACTCGACCCATTGCCCTTTCAAGGGCGACGCGTCTTATTGGTCGCTTAGGGTGGCGGATAGGGAGTTGGAAAACGTCATGTGGAGCTACGAAATGCCTTGCGACGAGGTCGCCGCGATAAAGGGTTACGTCGCATTCTACCGGGATCGCTTGGACGACTGGTATGAGGATGGTGAGTTGAATTTAGGCGGCGCGCAACGTTAGTTTCTGACGTCGTCGTTCAGTGCCCAATCGTAAGCATTTTGAAGTTCTTCGGCGTTGTCTAGTGCCGATGCCAACTTTGGTTTTGCGTAGCGCTTTAAGTGGACGATCAGATCCGCCACGTTACCGCCAAAATCGTCAATAAACCAAGCGTAAATGCTTGAGACGACAACGCGATTATTCTGTGCACTGATGCCGCGT
>Ga0114933_10005682_pt1 | contig 11266 bp, 11 predicted proteins | sample 4SBtaG_FD_89691 | JGI IMG/M metagenome (GOLD analysis project Ga0114933, IMG submission 89691) | Deep subsurface microbial communities from Kolumbo volcano to uncover new lineages of life (NeLLi) - 4SBTROV12_W25 metaG | ecosystem: Environmental > Aquatic > Marine > Volcanic | place: Kolumbo... | reverse complement strand
TCTTTGTTTGGATGGACGGTATCAGATTTTAGTGACTTATCACTTAATATGTCAGGGATCAAATCCTCAATAAAAATAACATCCATTGAGATAGCAATTTCTTTATAGATATCAAATGAAGATAAAAATAGACCAGGTTTAGGAACACCAAGTAAAATGACTGGAATATCTCTATCCAAAGATAATTGAATCATATTTCGTAAATTTGATTCCATTTCTCCGATATCCAACTTATGTAGTAAATCATTACCGCCATGACAAAGAATTATTAGTTGAGGTCTATGTTCATCTAAAATCTTGGGCAATCTTTTAAGGCCTTGATTAGATACCTCTCCTGAAACACCTGCATTAATAACTTCTAATCCTGTCAATGTCGAGAGTTTTGCTGGGTAACTCTCATTCTTAGCAACATTGTATCCATAAGTGAGACTATCGCCAAAAGCAAGTATTGCAGAGTCATTTGGTAATGGAGATAACGAAGTCTTTTCGCCGCATCCGCTAATCGTTAGAATAATAATACTTAAGAAAAATAAATATTTATTCATAATTTTATTTTTAGCTATCATGGAAACAAAAAATAACAAATATATGCAACTATCACTATATTTAATTTACTATTTCTTTGCTTTTCTTTTAGACTCACGTGTATGAACTCAATATCACCGAAAACTTTTTTGCTGATTTCAGAATCTACTGCAAAATCATTGTTAAAATTTTATGATTACCCCCATCCAGAAAAAACAAATAAAATTATTGAGGGATATGATAAGGACCATGCACTCAGAAGTGCAAAAATGAGCGCTGCCGTTGCTACTTATTTAGGATATGACAAAGACATTGTTCGAGAATACCAAATAGCTTGTATTCTTCATGATCTTGGACGTGCTGGACTTGATAAAAAATTATTCGGCAAAATATGGACATGGGCTGAAAACCATAAAATACCGTCACGCCCTTTAGAGTGGCGTGAGAAATATCCTCAAACTGAATATGGATTCGAAACAGAGGCCTTTTGGGATATGTACTCTTCAAAAATTCAAGAAATGGGAATTAAAAACATTGAGTGGGCAAAAGAACAGATAGAGATGCGTCTAGGTTACGCTAGACGTCTAAATCGATTAATTGAAAATATTAAACCTAGCCTCAAAAAACAAGGTATAGAATGGACCGACTGGATGCAAAAAGTAATACTATACTATTATTATCCTGAAAAAATGAAAGACTCACCCGAATGGATGAGGGAATTTGGCGAAATACTAGTTGGTTGTGAAAAATTGGAAGCAAATAGCAATCGAATACGTGGAAAAGATTATTATAATCGTGTTGATGAGAGTTTCGAAGATGCATTCAATTACTTAAATAAACTAAAAGATGAAGATCGTATTAGTGAGAAAGTATTATTTGCAATTCAAACTTTAGTCTCCGAGGGTTTGTTTGATGGTATTCTTAAAGAAGCCCGTAATGGTTATATTTCAAAAAAAGAATTAAAGTTTCTTAGATCAATTAATATTAAGAGCAATAAATGACAGTCAATACAGAAAAATTTTCGCTTGACATGCAAGGTGATTGTGAAATAAAAAATATCACTGAAAAAATATCTAATTTACTCGCTAAATCAAAAATAAATAATGGGATTGTTACAATATTTATTAAACACACAACTGCTTCAATTATGATTATCGAGGATGAGGCTGGTTTAAGGAAAGACACAAAAACAATTTGGGAGAAATTAATACCTCCCAGTGATAAATGGCAACATAACATATTAAACTCTGGGGAAGATAATGGTCATAGTCATTTGCGCGGACAAATTCAAGGTCAGTCATTAACGATCCCTTTTGTAGAAAAAAAACTTGTGTTAGGTGTTTGGCAGCAAATCGTTGCGGTTGATTTTGATACATGTGCTAGAACACGCGAAATCGTTGTACAAATAATTGGTGAGTAACATTAAACTATTTCATGAATATTTGGAGTAAATCGTTCAGATAACGTTGGCCCCTGAAAGATGGTTTTATCTTATTCTTATAGTGATTAAGCAAATCTCCGTCTTCAGCAAGTAATAATTCTTCCTTTATTAATTCTATTGGTAATCCTGTCCTTTCTAAAAAAAGATTGGTAGGAATACCTTTAGTAAGACGCAATGCATTCATCATAAACTCGAGTGGAATCTCATTTATTTCGAGAACTTTTTTCTCAGTAATAGCATTTTTACACCCAACCAATTCAATATAACGTTCTGGTATTTTGTGACGAACATACCTTTCAATCCTGCCGCTACTTATATTCGTAATTTTACCGTGTGAGCCAGCACCGATCCCAATATAATCACCAAATTGCCAATAATTCATATTATGAATTGAGATATGATTTTCTCTTGTAAAAGACGAAATCTCGTACTGTTGAAAATTATTTTCCTTTAGAAATTTTGCCCCTTTTTCTTGCATAGTCCAAATACGATCTTCTCTGGGTAATTTTGGAGGTTTTGAGGCAAATACTGTATTTGGTTCTATAGTTAACTGATACCAAGAAACATGTGTAGGTGATTGATCAACAGCTTGTTTAAGATCTGATAATGCATCATCAATCGATTGATTAGGTAAACCGAACATTAAATCCAAATTAAAATTTTTAAAACCTGCTTCCTTACCAAACTCAATTGCTCTTTTTGCCTCACTAGAATTATGTATCCTACCCAATGAAGTCAGTGATTGGTTATCAAAGCTCTGGATTCCCAAGGATAGCCGATTAATACCCAAAGCCCTATATTCTCTGAACTTTTCTGCCTCTATTGCTCCCGGATTAGCTTCTATTGTTACTTCTATATCCGAACCAAGATTTAATTGAGTTCGAGCGGAATTAAGCAACCTATCTAGCGATTCTGGTGAAAATAAGCTCGGGGTTCCTCCTCCTATGAATATGCTAATGATTCTTCTATCCCTGATTCGGTCAAGCTCAAGATTAAGATCATCTATTAAAGCATTAACATAAAGCTCTTCACGAAATGCTGAAGTGAGTATTTCGTGTGAATTGAAATCACAATAAGGACATTTCTTTATACACCAAGGAAGATGAATATAAAGTGAAAGAGGTGGATTTTCATGGAATATTTGTGTCAAATTTTTTTTCTTCGGCTATTAATTTTTTTGTTAATGATCTCAGTGCTTGCCCCCGATGACTTAATTCATTCTTTTGTTTGTCAGACAGTTCAGCAGAAGTACACCCATGTGTGGGCACATAAAATATCGGATCATAACCGAATCCATTTTCTCCGCATGGTGTTGTGATTACATGTCCGTTCCAAATTCCTTCAACGATGATTGGATCACTATCATCTGCATTTCTTAAAAAAACCATTGAACAAATAAATCTAGCACTACATTTTTTTTCATCTAACAATTTTATATTTTTTATAAGTTTATTTAGATTATCTTTATCAGTAGCATCGGGGCCCGCATAACGTGATGAAAAAACACCTGGCTCGCCTTTAAGTGCATCAACTTCGATACCAGAATCATCTGCAATCACAGGATACTCGACATACTGGGCAGCATTTCTTGCTTTAATTAAAGCATTTTCAACAAATGTTATTCCCGTTTCTTCTGCTTCGACAATATTGAATTTCGATTGAGGAATAATTTTGTATTTAGTATCGCAAAGTAACGCGTTTATTTCTCTAACTTTATTAAGATTATTACTTGCTAAAATAATTTCACTCTTTGTCAATATTATTTCCCTAATGCATAATTCTGATATTCAAATAACTCACTTATTCCTTTTTTTGCAAGCTCTAACATATGTTCTAATTCCTGATATGTGAATGGACGTTTTTCTGATGTGCCTTGAATCTCAATAAAATTATTTTTGTTAGTCATCACAACATTCATATCTGTTTCAGCGGTTGAATCTTCTCTGTAATTTAAATCTAAAAGAGCATTACCATCTTGGATACCAACAGAAACAGACGCTATCATTTCTTTTATTGGGTTACTTTCAATTAGTCCTTCATTAATTGCGCTATTAACAGCATCTTCCAATGCAACATACCCGCCTGTAATCGAGGCAGTTCTGGTTCCTCCGTCAGCCTGAATAACATCACAATCAATAACAATTGTATTTTCACCTAACAAATCCATGTTTATACTGGAACGGAGTGATCGGCCTATCAATCTTTGGATCTCCATCGTACGCCCCCCTTGTTTACGTTGTGATGCTTCGCGCTGCATACGCGAACCTGTTGAACGTGGTAGCATCCCGTATTCAGCAGTTATCCAGCCGGTTTCTTTCCCACGCAGGAAATTTGGGACGCCAGCTTCAATACTGGCATTACATATTACCTTTGTATTGCCGAACTCAATCAATACCGAACCCTCCGCATAACAGGTAAAATCTCTCGTAATAGTGATAGGTCTGAGTTGATCTAGTGGCCGTCCATCTGAACGCATAAAAGCCTCCTATTAAAAAGTACTGTATTATAACTATAAAATGCGTCTGCGTGTTTCCTCTATTAGCAAGGAGACGCTAATATTAGTAAATAACTAATTTATGGGAAGAAGGATATTTTAATGATACATAGTATGACAGCCTATGGCAGAACGGAAGATTCAAATAATGAAATTTCTATCTCTTGCACTATTAAAAGTGTCAATCATCGTTACTCAGACATATCAATTCACCTGCCAGAAGAATTGAGACCCCTTGAGCAAAAAATTCGGGAGCATATTTCTGATAAAATACAAAGAGGGAAGGTAGATTGTAATATACACATTGATAAACATCACATTCACAATGAGATATTATCTATCAATCAAGATCTATTAAAAAAAATAGTAGAAGCTTCTGAAAAAATAAATTCTAATTTATCTGATTCTGCTCCGTTAAACTCACTAGATTTATTACGCTGGCCTGGAGTTTTAGAAAAAAATATTCTCGATCCAAAAACATTAGATAAATCACTTTTAAAACTGGTTGATGAAACTCTCAAAATTGTAATTGAAACTAGACAACGTGAAGGAATAAAAATTAAAAAAATGCTGACTGAACGCTGTAAAAAGGTCAAAGATGTTATCGATAGTGTTCGTAAAAAAATGCCCGAAATTTTAAAAAATTTACGTGAAAAATTAAGTCGTCGTGTACAAGAACTTTCATCTGAGATAGAAAATGATCGATTTGAACAAGAATTACTTTTTTTATCTCAGAAAATGGACGTAGAAGAAGAAGTTGATCGACTTAATGCGCATACAGATGAAGTTATAAGAGTAATAGATCAAAAAGGGCCGATTGGGAGGAGACTAGATTTTCTTATGCAGGAAATGAATCGTGAAGCAAATACATTAGGATCTAAATCATATGATCTTCATACAAGCAATGCTTCTGTTGAATTAAAAGTAATAATTGAGCAAATGCGAGAACAAATTCAAAATATTGAATAATTGATTAATCATGGGAAATGACATTCATGGAACTCTTTTTATTATTGCCGCACCCTCCGGCGCTGGTAAGACATCACTAGTCAAGGAACTATTAAAAAAAATTGATAATCTAAGTGTTTCTACATCATATACAACTCGCCAACCAAGGAAAAACGAAGTTGATGGAAAAGATTATCACTTTATTGAGGAAAAGAAATTCAAAGATTTAATTAATAAAGATTTTTTTCTCGAATATGCCATAGTTTTTGGTAATTATTACGGTACATCCCATTTCTCAGTTAAGTCTGAACTAGAAACAGGAAAAAATATTATTCTAGAAATTGACTGGCAAGGTATGCGAAAAATTAAGTCTGCAGGATTAACTTTAACTAGTATCTTTATACTGCCTCCAAGTTATAGAACATTGCGTGAAAGATTATTAAATCGCAATGAAGATAATATTAAAATAATTGACCAGAGAATGAGTGCTGCAATTGAGGAAATTTCTCACTATAATGAGTTTGAATTTATTATTATAAATGATGATTTTGAAGAAACTTTAGTCAAACTAGAAGAGATTATTGGTAATCCAATGACAAATTCATGCCGCCAATCTGCCTTTTTTGACAATTTTATCGAGCAAATGATGGTACAAAAAGATTGAATTGGTTAGAATTGCCATCCTTTATAGTATTTATAAAAATGTAGAAATCCCGCTAATTAGAATTGAAATTGAGGAATAATGATGGCCAGAGTAACCGTAGAAGATTGCCTTGAAAATGTAGTAAACCGTTATGAATTAGTCTTGCTTGCGAGTAAACGCGCCCGTCAGATTGTCTTAGGTTCTGACCCATTGGTGCCCGATAATAATGACAAAGCAACGGTCATTGCATTACGTGAAATTGCAGAAGATTTGGTTACTTCTGAGAATATTGACAAAATAAATCAATTAGATGATGAAGAACTAACTGAAGACGTTTTCGAGCTTCCCCCTCTTTCTAAATAGTTAACCCTCCCCTTCATACTTAAAGAAAGGCGCAGCATGTGTTGTTTTGCTGTTGTATCATATGGATCTTTGAAAAAAGAATCGCAACCAAAAATATGTTAACGATTAGCGAACTAAGTAAAACAATTGGAACTTACCTGCAACCTGAGCAAGTCAATAAGGTTCAACTCGCCTATCAATTTAGCGCTGAGGCCCACGAAGGTCAGAAACGTAAAAGCGGTGAGCCATATATTTATCACCCTCTTGAAGTTGCTTATATCCTTGGTGATATGCGCATGGACTATCAAACATTAGTAGCCGCCATACTACATGATGTAATTGAAGATACGCCTACGGCAAAAACTGAAATTAGAAAAAAATTTGGTAAAGGAATAGCTGAGTTAGTCGATGGCGTGAGTAAATTAGATAAAGTTAAATTTGAAAGCTTTGAAGAGGCTCAAGCGAATAATTTTCAAAAAATGTTAATGGCTATGAGTGCTGATATCCGTGTCATTCTTGTCAAGTTAGCTGATCGTTTACATAATATGAGAACACTAGAGGCATTAAAATCCAAAAAACGTATGCGCATTGCAAAGGAAACACTCGAAATATATGCTCCTATTGCTTTGCGACTCGGTATAAACTCTATTCGACTAGAATTAGAGGAGCTAGGTTTTTTAACACTGTACCCACTTCGCCATAGAATACTAAATGAACAAATAAATAAAGCGCGAGGGCATCGCAAAGAAGTCATAACAAAAATTCGTACAGCTTTAAAACGTCGTATGCGGCAAGAAAAAATTCCTGGGCAGATCTTTGGTCGTGAAAAACACTTATATGGTATATATAAGAAAATGCGAGATCAAAATTTATCATTTTCAGATGTATATGATGTTTATGCTTTTCGGATAATTGTCGATGATGTTGATACTTGTTATCGAACTGTGGGTACAGTACATAATTTGTATAAACCAGTTCCAGGTAAATTTAAGGATTACATTGCTATACCAAAAACAAATGGCTACCAATCTCTGCATACTGCTCTATTTGGCCCATATGGTGTACCAATAGAAATTCAGATACGAACAAAAGAAATGAATGATGTTGCTGAAGTTGGAATTGCAGCCCATTGGTTATATAAAACTGAGAACAAGTCAAAAAATATTAGCCGCATGAGTATGGGTCGAACTGATACTCAACGTCGCGCAAAAGAATGGTTGAGAAATATAGTTGAAATGAATAAAACTGCTGGAAACCCGGAAGAATTTTTCGAAAATGTCAAAATAGATTTGTTCCCTGATGAAGTGTATATCTTTACTCCTAAAGGAAAAATTATGGAATTACCTAGTGGCTCAACAACCATCGATTTTGCGTATGCAATACATACTGATATTGGAAATACATGTGTTGGGGCAAGGGTCAATAGAAAACTCGTACCATTAGGTACCCAATTAACAAATGGTCAAACTGTTGAGATTATCTGTGCAAGTAGTGGAAGACCTAATCCAGCATGGCTAAGTTTTGTTGTTACAGCAAAAGCCAGATCACAAATAAGACACTTCTTAAAAAACCTCCAGCAAAGTGAAGCAGTGGCTTTGGGAAAACGCTTGTTGAATAGGGAACTTGAGCCATTCACTCTTACTTACCAAGATATCAGTAAAGCTGATATGCAATATTTAATTAGCGAGAACAAAAGTGAAAATGAGAATATGTTATTTGAAGATATTGGATTAGGTAATAAAATGGCTCCTCTAATTGCCAGGCAATTAGTAGTGCTAAAAAAATTAGCGTCGAAAAAGGATAAAAAAAGATCAACCAATAATACTATTCCACTAACAATTAAAGGAACTGAGGGTATGGTTGTAAACTTTCCTAAATGCTGTTATCCAATACCTGGCGATCCTATACATGGATTTGTTACTTCCGGTCGAGGAATAGTCATACATCGACAAACTTGTAAAAATTTAGTTGAATACCAAAATCAACAAGAAAAATGGATTGATGTAGAATGGGAAACTGAAAACGAGAATGAATATCGAGTAAAGATTCATCTAAATGTTAATAATCAGCGTGGAGTACTCGCGACTGTAGCAGCTGCGATCGCCGATGCCGATGCAAATATTAATAGTGTGGAAATTAAAGAACGTGATGATCGTCATACCGCTCTAAGTTTTATTGTCGAAGTTAAAAACAGAGCGCATTTAGCTAAAGTAATTAAAAAAATAAGGCTTATCAAAAGCGTTATACAAATTGATCGAAATTAAATAATTTATGGGTGTATAAAGAAAGACAAGGAGATTGTAATGCAAACAGAAATAATATTTACCGAAGATGCACCTCGAGCTATAGGAACATATTCGCAAGCAGTTAAAGTTGGAAACATAATTTATCTTTCTGGTCAAATACCCTTAGTCCCTAAAACTATGGAACTGATCGAGGGTGATAAGAAAAATCAAATTAAACGTGTCTTTATGAATTTAGCTGCAGTTGCAAAAGCCTCGGGGGGGTCGCTGTCAGATATCACTAAATTAAATATCTACCTTACAGATTTATCAGATTTTCCGTTAATCAATGAAATAATGCCTGAGTATTTTTCAGAACCTTATCCTGCTCGAGCAGTTGTTGGTGTGGCTAGTCTTCCAAAAGGAGCAACGATCGAAATGGATGCAGTCATGATGATTTAAAAAACCCGAAGTTTATCTTCGCTTTGATAACAAAAAAACAACTAAATCTCTCAGATTCAATATCTTCTTTAGCTGGAATCGGTCCTCGATTGCAGGAAAAATTAATGTATATTGGAATCAATAAAATTCAAGATTTGTTATTCCATCTGCCGTATCGTTATATTGATAGAACACGACTAATTGCATTAGGTGAATTAAAAATAGGTGAAGATGCTTATGTACAGGGTAAAATTGAATTAACACAGATAGGCTATGGAAGGCGTAGATCATTATTATGTCGTATCAGTGATGGCACAGGAGCAATTATTTTACGCTTTTTTTATTTTTCAAAATCTCAACAAAATAATCTTAAACGAGGTGAAACAATACGTTGTTACGGTAAAGTACGTAAAGGAAAAAGTACACTCGAAATAATTCACCCCGAATATCGTTTACTTGATAGTGATAGTGAAACTGAAATTGGATTAGAAAAACAATTAACAGCTATATATCCAACTACAAAGGGTCTTCAACAACCTAGAATTCGTAGACTTATCGAACAAGCCTTAACTGTCCTGAATAATGATAAAAAAAATATGATTGAATTATTGCCTAAAGATATTCTATTAGAGCAAAACCTACCAACACTTACTGATGCTCTAGAATATGTACATCGACCACCTATAGATGCTGATCTAGAGAGTCTTATTAATAAAAAACATCCATCTCAAAAAAGACTTACTGCTGAAGAGTTGCTAGCATACCAGTTAAGCCTTCTTGATCTCCGGAAAGAGCTAAAAAAAGAAGAAGCTCCTGTATTTAAAAAAAGTGTTCAACTTATTCCAAAATTTTTAAAAAAGCTATCATTTGAATTAACTAATGCTCAAAAAAAAGCATTTGCAACTATAGAATCTGATTTAAATAAGAGTTCGGCAATGTTGAGACTTTTACAAGGCGACGTTGGCTCTGGCAAAACTGTAATTGCTGCTTTAGCAACATTACAGGCAATTGAAGAGAATTATCAAGTTGCAATTATGGTGCCGACTGAGCTTCTTGCTGAGCAACACTATAAAAACTTCACTGATTGGTTTAAGTTATTTGATATTGAAACAATTTTATTAACTGGTAAATTAAAAAAATCTATAAAAAAAATTATTGAAGAAAAATTAAAAAATAAAAAACCAATTGTAGCTATTGGCACTCATGCTTTATTTCAAGAAAATATTTCTTTTTCAAAGTTAGGACTTGTTATTATTGATGAACAACATAGATTTGGAGTGCATCAACGACTCACTCTGATTGAAAAAGGGCAAAAACATGATAAATATCCACATCAATTGATTATGACTGCAACTCCAATACCAAGAACATTAACAATGACTGCATATGCAGATCTTGATCATTCGATTATTGATGAACTTCCACCAGGCCGCATATCTACAAAAACAACGGTGCACTCAAACCAAGTAAGAGATGAAATAATAAGTAGAATAAAAGGTAAATGTGAATTGGGGCATCAAGCATACTGGGTTTGTACGCTTATTGATGAATCAGAGTCTCTGCAATGTGAAACTGCTATAGCAACATCGGAAAAGCTCAGGAAAAAACTAAAAAATATTAAAGTGGGATTAATACATGGACGTATGAAATCAAATGAAAAAGAAACTATCATGAAAGATTTTAAAGACGGAAAAATTCACCTCTTAGTAGCAACAACTGTAATTGAAGTTGGTGTCGACGTACCTAATGCTAGTTTAATGGTCATTGATAATGCAGAACGTCTTGGTCTTTCACAATTACATCAGTTGCGTGGCAGAATTGGTCGGGGAAACAAAGAAAGTTTTTGCGCGCTAATTTATCAGTCGCCTCTCAATAAAATTGCAAAAGAAAGGCTTAGGGTAATGGAAGATACTAACGACGGTTTTGTAATTGCAGAAAAAGATCTTGAGTTACGAGGTCCGGGTGAGGTTTTAGGTACTCGCCAAGCAGGTATACCAGATTTCCGGATAGCAAATTTAAAAAGGGATTCATATTTATTGCCAAAAATACAAGAAATGGCTAGGCAGTTACTTGAAAAAAATCCTAAGAATGTAAGATTACTAATTGAACGATGGCTTGGAAAGAAACATGAATATAGCAACGTATAGCATGAGGAAATAATTTAATTGAAAATTAATTGGCAAAATAAAGAAATAGTGCGTATGAAGATT
>Ga0114933_10005680_pt1 | contig 11270 bp, 5 predicted proteins | sample 4SBtaG_FD_89691 | JGI IMG/M metagenome (GOLD analysis project Ga0114933, IMG submission 89691) | Deep subsurface microbial communities from Kolumbo volcano to uncover new lineages of life (NeLLi) - 4SBTROV12_W25 metaG | ecosystem: Environmental > Aquatic > Marine > Volcanic | place: Kolumbo... | reverse complement strand
TAAAAGCTCATAGGAATGACCAAGACATTTGTCGGAAGATTTCCTTGAGCCTGATAAAGGATTTGCCATGTCCAAACGAAATCATAGGAAACTGGTTTGATAAATTTGGGAAATTGCTTTTGCCAAATGAGGAGGCAACAGGAGCTGTTGCAGGTGCTTGTGTCAAAGATTCAACACCTCCCCCCTTTACATTTAATCTAATTTTAGAAACATCTGACAGCAGGCGTGTATTGCTAATGGGTCAATATGCGGGTCAAGTCGTTGATTGGCCAAAGGAACCTCTACCTAAAGAATGGGAGGTAATTTGGTCAATATCTATGAAACGTAATGGCAAAGCTTTTTTTTGCGGTAATGAAATTGATCGATGTCACCCTATGAAACCTCTATATAAAGATAAAAAAAAGTTGTCGCTCTGGAAAGAAGTCCTGTGGTATTGGAGGAAAAAGGTCGAGGCTCCTCACCAGAAAAAATTAAAAACTCTATGGAAGGAGTACCAAGATGCAGCAAGAAGAATATAGCTTTGGAGACAAGCTTCTCTTTGTTCTTTCTGCTAAGCGCAAGGTTTCCTGGGCAACATTTAAGAGTGTGTTCGATTCTTTATTTGCCAACGATATGTCGAGTCAAGGTATTGAAATTGAAATGTCTGATAAGTCCATTGCCTATGATAGATACGAAACACTACGGATTTTAGATTCATTAGGGCATTGTGATTTTCACTTTTCCCGTGATGAAGACGCAGTTTGTATTGCACCCCCCATCGTGGCGCGCCTTCCTTTGGCTGGATTACCACGAGCAGTGTTAACCGGAGGTCAGGTGCCACTGACCCATGAGCAATTAGAAAATGCGGCTCTCGGCTTTGAATCTATTGTAGTAACAAAGTCTCCGCAAAAATATAGGCACAAATTTAGCCCTTCGCGAACATTAATCCATGCCGAATCAAAAGAAGAGCTTCAAATGTTTTCCGAATTGATTGAAATTCCTTATTTGGATATACCACCTTCTTGGAATTTGATTAACTTTTGTGGGGACCTTGATCAATATAGGAGTAATTTAAACTGGGAGGAAAAAGGTGATTTAAATTGGCCTCGACTTGACTTTGATCCGGACAAGTTACGGTTCCAGAACAAACTCATTCAAAATGGGCTTAGGCTGAGTAGCTATGGTGACCCCAAACGGAATGGGAAAAGATTACATTTAATTTGGGATGGGAATAAATGTGCCGAAATAGATAGGGACTGGGGAAGATACTCAGTGTTAGCAAGTTTAGGAATAAAAATTTTGTTTTATGATAAATATCGACATACCCTAGGAATTCCAGCCAATGTTCCTTTACCAAGGTTATTTATGAGGGCATTAGCTCTCTGTGTAGGTTTAGCACCTATTGGGATTCAAGAACATGCTTTGAAGGAGCAAGGCATAAATTTAGGTGAGCTACATTTATATCATGCAATCCCGATCCAGATTGCCGAGATGCTAGCTTCGAAATTACAGCAAACTCTGCAATATTGTGATTTTGATGTAGGGCTTGAGGGAAAGATTATATGAGAGATCCAATAGGAAGTTTCGACAATATTCTAGATAATTTCATCCTTTATATTCAAACTGCTTTTGGAACTCAATATCCCGGACTTGAGAGAGAGCGTGAAAGGATGCTTAGAACTATTGGTAATTTCTATCAAGAACCATGGATTGAATTATTGCCACGCTACATTTCATCTCAAAAGAAAATTGAGGATTTGAATAATACAGACCTACCAGGTTTGGATGAAGCGACTATCTCGGACTTTAAAAGTTTTGTATTAAGTGGCTTAGTGCCAAAGGATCTTACTCTTCATCAGCACCAACTCGAAATGTTGCGGCGTGTTTTAGAAGGCCACAATACAGTAATAACCTCTGGCACCGGTTCTGGTAAGACTGAGGCGTTTTTATTACCACTGTTTGCATATCTGGCATCGGAATCCAGAGATTGGGACCCTCCAAATGAAGCTTTAGCTCACCAAGATGACTGGTGGTCTAACGATGATTGGCAACAAGCATGTCGTCAACCACATGGCAGGGGTGAGAGAATTATACAATCATATCGAATTGGCCAGCGTTCACACGAGCAACGGGATCCAGCTGTCCGGGCACTGATTCTTTACCCCATGAACGCGTTGGTTGAAGATCAATTAACGCGTTTACGGAGAGCGGTTGATTCGCAGGAAGCACATAATTGGTTTGCAAACCATAGACAAGGGAATCAAATATTTATTGGTCGCTATAATGGCAACACGCCTGTGGCGGGTCGAGAATTTCTCCAAAACGGCAACCCCAACAGGAAAAAAATAGAGGAGCTCAAGCGTGAATTAGAGGAGACCCATCGTGTTGCAACTGCGGCACAACGATATGCAAGAGAAACGGGAGAGGATGACGTTAAATTTTTCTTTCCCCGTCTTGATGGGTCAGAGATGCGTTGCCGCTGGGATATGCAGGATTCACCTCCCGATATTTTAATCACTAACTATAGCATGCTTAGCATAATGCTCATGCGTGAAGCGGATGCACCCATATTTGAAAGAACAAAGCGCTGGTTGGAAAAGGAAAATAGTATATTTCATTTAATAATTGATGAGTTGCATCTTTATCGGGGAACTGCTGGTACAGAGGTTGCGTATCTTTACCGTTTGCTTCTCGATCGGCTCGGATTGACACCAGATAGCCCCAAACTGCGTATTCTTGCTTCAAGTGCTTCGCTTGAGAGTGACCCAGACAGCCTAAAGTTTCTGAAAGATTTTTTTGGAACAGAATGGAACTCTGACCAAATAATTACAAGTTCGTCTCCGCCATTACCAGCAGTTAACGGAGCACAATTCTTAGATCCAGTACCATTCAGACAATTGGCTGACGCAGAAGAACAAAATAACTCAGACAAGCAATTGGAAGCATACCAGGCAATCTCAGAGAGACTGGGTTACCGTGGGACCGAAAGTGATCCTATTGAACGGCTTGCTAAAGCTATGGAATCTGAAGAAGCAGAACTGGAGGTCCGCTTGGCGAGGGCATGTGTTTCTTCAGACGAACCTCGAGCTGTTTCTCTTAGTGATTTCGGAAACAGAATGTTTGGGACTCCTAGATCAAGTCCTGATACTCGGAATGCTGCAAGAGGACTTCTCTGCGCGCGAAGCATATGTAATTGGGAGGATAGACAATCCCAGCTTCCAGCACTGCGGCTTCATTGGTTTTTCAGAAATATTGAAGGTCTTTGGGCGTGCACCGTACCTGGTTGCCAAAGCTTGCCGGGTGAGAATACTGATGACAGGACTACAGGGAAACTTTTTTGTACTACTTCTCCTGTTCTATGTGGAAACAGGGACGAACAACATCGAGTTTTTGAGCTCCTTTATTGTGAGCAATGCGGGACAACGCTTTTTGGCGGGAGAAGACTTCTACTTTTAGATGGAAGTTGGGAGTTTCTCCAAACGGAACCCGATATTGAAGGTATCCCGGATCGCCAAGCAGCACGATTTGTAGACGGGAGGACTTATCAGGAGTTCGCAGTATTTTGGCCTGTAGGTAATGCATCCTTAGAAGGTTCATCCCACTGGACTCAAGGTGGAATTGTGGCAGGAAACAGAGAAGATGCCCGATGGGATCGCGCATCTTTGCATTCCCATAGCGGTGTTGTTGAACTTGACCCGGACGCCCAAAGACAGGCTATACCCGATGGCCCTTGGGTACATGGATATATATATCACTTGCCAAACTTGACAGAGGAACGCCAGAGAGAATTTCCTGGCTTACCGGCTAAGTGCCCAGCTTGCCCAACTGATTTCAGTGGCCACGGCTTCCACATGCGTCAAAAAAAATCACCCATTCGGGGATTCCGGACCGGTTTTTCCAGGGTAAGTCAATTGCTCACCAAGGAGCTTTTTTATCAGCTTCCTACAGGAGCGCAACGTAAGCTTGTGGTGTTCTCTGATAGTCGGGAGGATGCTGCTAATATATCAAACGGTATCGAAAGATTACACTACACGGACCTTGTTCGTGAGGCGATGTTTGACGAACTTAATCAGTTTGCCATCGGGGAGGTGACCTTGCTTCAAGACCTTGAAAGTTACGGCGAACCGCGTGAGCCTCAATCGCTTCGATGTTTAATTAATCAACCACATCTGCAAGAACAGCTACGTAATGCAATCGAAGATGCCCGCTCCGACCCGCCTCCTCCAAGTTTACCAGAACGACAGAGGGCTATTCTTGAGCAGCAGCGAAGTGACGCCCAAAATAAGCTGAATGCAATAAGGGCGCGTGGTACAACACGTATTGTACCGCTTCGGCTGCTTTTCGAAGGTATTGAGAATGTTAGGGATGCCGGTCTTCTTATTCGGAGGCTGCAATGCCTCGGAGTGAATCCCGCAGGCCCAAACATTGATTACCAAGAATTTTTTTATGAGAACCGCTACCATCCTTGGCCAAACTTATTTGACTTTGATAGTGACATTGGAGGATTTAGGGACGACCTTCCGCCAAGTGCGGAGAATGCCGTTGAACACATGATGCGGGAAAAAATTAAATCGGAAGTAACCAATGTATTATTCAGCAGACTATATTTCGGATTTGAATCAGCAGGCTTAGGGTACGCCAAAATAGAAATTCCAGAAGAAGTTGCTAGCGAACTGGCCAACAGATGCGGGGCTGATCAAACCACTTTCGAGGCCATTTGCAATGGGTGTCTCCGTATTTTAGGAGATCTATACCGATATCATCAAAAGCCTGCGCCATTATGGGGTCAGCCAAATGATTGGCATGATTGGCAAGATGCTAGAGTTAAAATCACACATTATGTGACGGCTTGTTCAAATCAAAATAACCTAGATGAGCCTTCCTTGTTAGAATCCCTATGGGATGCTATTTGTAGACACGGCGGTCATACGGGAATGATAATTCATTCGCGGCGTTTATTGGTGCGCATAGCAGTAACAGAAGATCCTGTGTGGCGATGCACTTCATGCGAACGTTCACACTTGCAAAACGCTGGGGGTATATGCACTAACTGCCAAGAGCCACTTCCTGCAGAACACAATATGCAGTGCCGAGAACTTGTAAATAATAATTATTATGCTCGGGAAGCCTTCGAGTTACGTGAACCTCTGCGGCTTCACTGCGAGGAACTGACTGCTCAAACAGACGATCAATTTCAACGCCAGCGACATTTTCGGGGTGTTCTAGTGAATGTTGAAGGCCAAGAACGAGAACACATTAGGATAGTCGATGAAATTGATGTGCTTAGTGTTACAACCACTATGGAGGTGGGAGTTGATATAGGTTCCTTACAAGCTGTTGCTATGGCTAATATGCCACCCATGAGATTCAACTATCAGCAGCGGGCTGGGCGTGCAGGTCGGCGCGGGCAACCATTTGCTATTGCTCTCGTTTTATGTCGAGGTCGAAGCCATGACGAACACTATTATCGTAATCCTCATAAGATTACAGGTGATAAGCCTCCGGTCCCTTTTCTTTCAATGAACGTTTTGGATATTGCGAGGCGCCTTGTATCTAAGGAGTGTCTGAGACGTTCGATTTACAGCGCTGGAGTACGTTGCTGGGATAGCCCCAACCCACCAGATAGCCATGGTGAGTTTGGGGAGGCTGAAAAATGGGCAGATATTTCTGAAAGCGTCAGGGAATGGTTATCGAATTCCCCAGAAGTCAACGACATTATCAGCGCTGTTATTTTTGGGGTTGAGGGGCTTGATGTTGACGAACTAGAATCATTTATTCGAAACCATCTTGCAAATGCAATAGATGGGTGCGTTGAAAATACTGAGTTGGTAGCAGAGGGATTAGCCGAACGCCTTGCAGAGGGAAGTGTCCTGCCCATGTATGGAATGCCTTCAAGAGCCAGGCTTTTTTACCACGCCAAGAAAAATAATGATCTTTACACCATTGATCGGGATCTTGATCTTGCTGTTACAGAATTTGCTCCCGGATCGGAAAGGACAAAGGACAAACAAATTTATAGATCTATTGGTTTTACATCGACTTTGCGATATCAAAGAGGTCAAGGTGTAATTCCACTGGCGGATAACCCACTGCCGGAAAGGCGATGGATGCTTAGATGTGAAAGCTGTAACCATGCATCCGTCCATGCAAATAGTCCTGATGAAATTTTCTGCATAATTTGCGGAGCTGACGAAAATACTGGTGTCAGGGTTTTTCAGTTTGTGGTGCCTGTTGCTTTTAGGGCAGTACTAGATCGCAAAGGACAAGATGCAAAAGATGAAGGAGAGTTTGTGGTCACAGGTAGCAGTAATATAGCAGTGCCAGGTAACTCCGAAGACCAGCGGGTCGCTGGAACCAATACGACTATAAAATTTTCGGGTACTGAACGCGTATACCGGATTAACGACCGGGATAGAGAATTATTTTCTGGTTCTATGGGAACCGCCAGATTTAGACACGATTCAATTAATCATCAGTGGATCGACTCACGTTTCATTACTGGCATAGATAATTTTTCGTTTACTCCAATCGGTGATATTGAAAATGTTGCTATAGCATCTCCAAAAACAACAGATGTATTACGAATTGGTCCAACAAGTGCTAGAGATGGAATTATATTGGATCCAACTCGACCATTTGATCGAGAACATGACATTTCCAGAGCTGGTATAAAAGCAGCCTACTACTCAGGAGCCTTTATCTTGAGAAGACTGATTGCAGAACGCATTGATATAGAACCAGACGAATTAGATATTTGTAATATTTTAAGAATTCCCTTGAATGACACGCAATATGCTGGAGAACTTGTAATTAATGATCATTTACCAAATGGAGCAGGATTTTCCAGGTGGCTTTCAGACCACAATAATTTACGCTCAATACTTGAAACAACTATAAACGCTCAACCAAACGATGGAACATTTGTTGGGACCTTAATTTCAGATACGCATACACAAGATTGTGATGCATCGAGTTATTGTTGCCTTTTTGAATACAGGAATATGAAATATCATGGATTGCTCGACTGGAGGCTTGGTCTGTGCCTTTTAAGAATTTTTTATGAAGCTGACTTTGCTTGTGGATTGGATAATGACTTTGATAGCCCATATCTTAGAGATTGGCGTCAGTTTGCGGTAACTCTAAGAAACACTTTTTGTGAATCATATGACTACTGCCAACCAGAAACATTTGGATCGTTACCAGGATTTACGGTAGGAGATAGGAACGTTTTAATTGTACATCCCTTATGGGATGTAAATCGTCCTCAAGGTATTTTGGCAGAAGCACGTGCGAATATAGACCAAGACGCATCGGTGCAATTTTTAGATACTTTTAATATTCATCGAAGACCAAGCAAATCATATGAGTCCCTCAACGACTAATTCAAATTCTTGGGTACTTACAAATGAACTCAGTGTAACCCCATTGAAGAGGATATCGCCAAGCCGCTTTACAGCACTAAAAGAATGCCGACTGCGTGAACTTTGGAGAGCGGGAGGATGTTTTCCTTTGCTGCCCCTTGCTCCGGCAGCAAAGCTGGGAACAGCGATACATAACTTGCTTGAACTTGCAGGAAAAGGCCAATTTGCGGATTTAAAGTTTGCTGATATAGATGCTAAATTTGATAGTTTGATAAAGGATACTGAAGCCACCATGAAACAGTCATGGTTGGAGTGTTTCCTGGTGCCTTTGGAAAATATAATTCCAGATTATCAGGTGCGGCGTATTAGGGCTCTAAAAAAAGCTGCTGAAATAGCTGCAAGCGTGGAAAGGAGCCAGGCAAAAACTGCTCCCAAGTCTATTTTTGAGGGTTATGAGTTATGGTTAGAATCGAAAGATGGCCTGGTGGGTGGAAAAATTGACCAAATTGTAGAAACTAAGGAAGGTTCCATTCTGCGTGATTATAAAACTGGTTATATTTTAGAAAAACCAATCGATGGAGTTGCTACAGAGGTAAAAGAGAGTTATCAGAAACAATTAAAATTATACGCTGCTTTGTATGAGGATAAATTCGGGAGATGGCCCACGCATCTTGAGGTTGTTCCTCTATCGGGTAACGAATGGGAAATTGCCTTCCGGCCAGAAGAATGTAAAGAGATTTTTGAGGTCGCCAAGCTTTTACTAAAAGACGTTAACGCTGCTGTTGATTCTAATAACGAGACATCACAGTTTAAGGGCTTGGCTACGCCAACTCAAATGGGCTGCAGGTTTTGTGAATACAGACCTGGTTGCAAAGTTTACCATGATCAACGTGCGAACTCGGAAGACCCAGGCTGGCTAAACGACATTTGGGGGGAAATCCTGGAACAGAAGGTACTTGGGAATGGCCGCATTTTATTGAGACTTGAAAAAAAAAATAAACCAAACACTATTTTTAATATTCGAGGCCTTAGCCAGGTTAAAGAACGACATCCCGCGTTGTATGAAACGAATGTAGGAGACTTTGTTGGGATTTATAACTTGAGAGGTAATATGTCGACTGGATCCTTCGTAGAAGGACCTTATACAATAATTTATAAGCAAAAATAAGTAATTAGGACAAATACCTATCCCGCTTTTATCCTTCCTCACTGGTGGCGTTCTATTGAAGGACTTAAATCTGCTACGATAATTAGATAGGTATATAAAATTCTTAAGAATGAAATATTTTGAAAATAACCAAAGTAGAAAATGCCCGAAATGTAGCTCGGACAAGGTAATTCTTATAACCTACGGCTACATAGATGGATCACCGGAAGTCATACAACAAATTATGAACGAAGAAATCGAGTCTGGGGGTTGTTGCGTCCATGACAATTCTCCAAAATGGAAGTGCCAGAACTGTGGAAAACGGTTTGGAAAAGTTAATTTGACCTAAAGCAGGTTTTAAATGATTTTTAATTGAGGTTTTAATAGCAGGCCGCAAGGTATGAATTTAAAAAAAGAACAAAATACTTACTATCTATAAATAAATTAATCTTTGAGAATTAAGAAAAGATAATAGCTACTTATAGGCATATTTTTCCATAAAGTTAAGTATTGGCCTAGCTATTCCCTTTGACATTAGATATGGAACTCCATTACCGATTGATTTAAACATATTTGTCAAACTCATTTCCTTGGGTAAAACAAATTGTCTTGGCATAGATTGAATTGCAAGTGTTTCAGCTGCCGTCAGCCGTCTTTCCTTATAGGGATGCAGATGGACCTCATTATTTCCATAGCATGCTGTAGGAGAATATCTCCATCTGTGAGGCCTTTTATAAGATTTTCTACTAACATCTCCCTCGTCGACTGTTTGGAAGCGATAAAGGCCGACCCTAGGCTTAAAATAATGTTTTGAATTAGCATGATTGTCTACATCATTCTTCTTAAACCAATATTCAATAGTAAGGTTTTTTGGAATACCGTTTGACATGGGTAGTTTTTCTTCACCAGTAAATAAGTTTCTTGTCGGCCAACAATATTCAAACGCTTTTCGGCCAGCATATTTTTTTATAGGATTGAAATTAAATATATTTCCGGGCAAGACCATATCTAAACAGGTTTCACTTATGCTTGGAATTGTATCTTTATAAATTCCAAACATAATTATTCTATCCCGATCTTGTGGAACACCATATTCTATTGAATTTAACAGGTCATCGTAAATTACATACCCACCCTTTTTCAACTTTGTCTTCAAACTTTCATAAAACTCCCTATGCCTTTTTGTCCGCCAAAGACCTTTGACATTTTCAAAAATAAAAAATTCTGGTTTATGCTTTAGTATTACCTTTATATAGTCCAATGTTAATTTTCCATTATTGCCGTGCTGACCCTTATTCTTTCCACCAACAGAAAAGTCTGGGCAAGGAGGACCTCCAACCATTCCTAAAATATTTTTACGACTCCTAATATCACTGGTTATCTCTATCAATCTTTCTTCATCTTTGCCGAGAAATGATTTAATGTCACCGCAATGATAGCCGTAATAGGGGTCAGCCAACTTCATCTTTTTACGAGAAAATTTATTCGCCTCGATGAATGGAGGATAAATTTCATTTATAAAATCAATACTGAATCCAGACTTCTCAAGACCTAAGTCAAGTAGTCCAACGCCAGAAAAAAATGATATTAATGAATAGTTATTTCTTTGCATCATTGGTTAAGAACTCTGCAATATATTGGAGTCATGCGAATTTCATCCCTTGCTTGGAAAATTAAGTCTGGAAGGTTTTTTTATCGAGAATAAAAATATTCTTTTAAATATTTTCCTATTTTTTATAAAATCCCTCGATAAAATCTTTAGTTTCATCTATTAACACTAAGGACTCTACTTCATTTGCCGGACCTGCCTGGTGAAGAATATTGTTTGCTTTATTATTAATTTCATCTCCAATAGAATATAATTCATGCGATATATTTCCTATTCTCAAGAGATTATTCAACGCTTTTCCAAGTGACCATTCCCTGTCATAGCTTTTATTCCATTTATCTTTTATACAACATTCAACAACTGATCTGGATAGGACAATACTAGCTCTGAAATTTCCCGAGATATAACACTCTCTTGTCTCAGAGTATAAGTCACAAATATTTTTGGGTATACTAACCGTATTTTTTACAATAGGAGGCACAATGTCAAACAAACGTTTTACCTTGAAAGTCCATTTATAGAATTCCACTTCCATCCAAATATGCATGGCCACATCATCACTAGGATTTGAAGGATAGTGGTCGTCTAAAACTTTTCTAAAAGCAATGAACTCTGGGTCTGTTGTCTTTCTCCAATATGAAGGGTTGCTTATTAAAGACATTAGTTTCTGAGTTTTTAAAAACTTTATTTTGGGGTCCCTAAATCTAATCTTTGTGCGATCCCATTCATAAAACTTTTCCCAAATATCCATCCACGCAGAATAATCATCAGCCTTATACAATTCTACGGCGTCTAAGCCTAAGAAAAACATTTCCGCATCTTGCTTTAATAAATTTTGTTGCTCTTCAAAAATTTCATTGTTTTTATTCATAAATACCCACTTTCCACGCAAAATTAAAAAATAAATAAAGAGGTTATCGAGAATAAAGATATTCTTTTAAATATTTGCCTGTATAAGAATTTTTAGCTTTTGTAATTTTTTCAGGTGTTCCTTCGGCAAGTAAGAAACCCCCTCCGTCTCCCCCGTCGGGTCCAAGATCAATAATATGGTCCGCGGTCTTGATGATGTCCATATTATGTTCGATGATTACTACTGTATTTCCATTATCTACAAGTTTTTGCAAAACTTTTAGCAATTGTTCGATATCCGCAAAATGTAATCCGGTAGTGGGTT